>Ga0065711_1031571_pt1 | contig 29327 bp, 10 predicted proteins | sample Hoacrofraction12_FD_59098 | JGI IMG/M metagenome (GOLD analysis project Ga0065711, IMG submission 59098) | Hoatzin crop microbial communities from Cojedes, Venezuela - Epithelial fraction 12 v2 (version 2) | ecosystem: Host-associated > Birds > Digestive system > Esophagus > Crop | place... | reverse complement strand
GCTGAACATGAGGAAGAACTTCTTCCCTCTGAGGGTGACGGAGCCCTGGCCCAGGCTGCCCAGGGAGGCTGTGGAGTCTCCTTCTCTGGAGATATTCAAGCCCTGCCTGGACGTGGTACTGTGCAGCCTGCTCTGGGTGACCCTGCTTCGGCAGGGGGGTTGGACTGGGTGACCCACAGAGGTCCCTTCCAACCCCCAACATGCTGTCATGCTGTGAATCGTCTTCAGTTCTGTCAGGTACTTCTGCCATTTGACTGTTTTCCATGTGCTAGTTGCCTGATAACAGCATTCACCTTCTGAGCCTCTAAATCTGCATTTATAGAGCACGCTGCCATGTAGTGCAGAGAGGTCTGACTTAGCTTTCAGCAGACGAGGTAGGGCTGGAGCAGCAGCACAAACAGAAGGGACAGCGAACACAAACACCCCCGCTGCTGGCTGCACAGTTCCAGGTTGCTCCTGCTAGAAAAGCTTTGGATGCTGAAGGTTTGTTCATTTAGAGGCAGCTCAGCAGTCTGTGCTACACTGCAGCAGGCAACGTGGACGCAGCTGAAGTCCCATATGATTCCTGAGCCTTGGCCTGTCCTGTTTTAAAAGGGTGAACTTCAGCTCATCTAGCCAATGTCAAGCTAAGTGACAGCCATTAAACTTTCACAGAGTCACAGAATGTTTGGGGTTGGAAGGGACCTCTGTGGGTCATCTAGTGCAAACCCCTGCCGAAGCAGGGTCACCCACAGCGGGCTGCACAGGACCCAAAACAGAATGCAAGTAAACACAATTTATAAAAAAATACCCCAAATCACTTCTTTAATGTGTCTGGGAAGAGTTTTTTTTCCTAATGCTTCATATGTTCTAATCTTGAAGTTATTCCAAGCTCAGTAGTGTGATCTATGATGAAGCACAATCATTTATGTCCCTGTCTTTAAGAAAATTTGCCTTTTCCATTTTCCTTCTTTAGCAACCATGCTGCTACATATTATCTCTGCAGCACAGACTATTGGAGTGCTGGCTGGAGGAATGCAATTAGTCTATTGCTGGAAATGAATCAATTTGAAATGCCAGAGGTATTTGAAAATCTGCCACTGGAAATGCCAGCGGTACTGAAAATATCTGTAGTTCCACATGTAGCATTTACTTAGGGAAACAAAGAAACGACATTGCACTTGCTTGAAGAGAGAAACAAGCGTGCACCGTCACCGTTAGGAAAGTAGATGGCAACGTCCACATTTTCAAATTGGAGAAGACATAGGAGACTATGACCACAAATCCACAGGTATTACAATTCAGCAGGAGCTATAGTCCTTGCACCTCTGGGCTTATGTGAGGATCATAGACTTGCATGTCTTAAGTTAGATTCTGTTTCCCATTGAGGCTGCTGGAGAGGAGTTTCCTGACTGCAAAATGGCTGGTGAGAGTGGATTAGAGAAGCTCAGGACCTCACAAGCTCTGTTTTGTGCTCAGCTGTCCGAGCAGGACAGTCCCAGAGTGTTTACTGTTATGGGCGATGACTCTTCAGTTTACACACAGATTTAACCCTAAGCACCTAGGCATAAATATTTCATCTAAAATATTTTCTTGAAGCTTAGTAGTTGGACTTGTTTAACCAAATGCTCTGAGAAGACACCAAACCTCTCTTCTCTAAATAACTGTTTCCATGGCGGTAGCTATCCTTTTCTTCTGCCATATTCTGCCACATACAGAAGCAGATACAGCATCTAAAGAGGGATCCAAGTGAGATCTTTGCCTACTCCACTCAAATGAGTCTGTGTCAGGAATGGCTGCAGATGGACCCAAAAGGTCTGCATTTACTCCCAAACTTATCCAGTCATCAAGAGCCAGCTCCTGACTTTGGCACCTCCTAAGTTTTCGAGATAAGACTAGTGCTTCTCCTAAGCCTAAGTTCTTCAGAGAAATACAAGTGAATTAGAACTTTAACATCACTTTTGGGGAAGACAAACAAGGAGGTGGTCATGTTACCTGACTCTCCCCCCTTGCTGCCCCATTTCTTTTTTCAAAGGACTTCTCTAACTGTCAGAAGGGAACAGAAACTTAACAGATATTTTCCTTGCTCATTTGCAGAGATGTGTTTGTCTTTCGGGGCTTCCTTCCCAGCTTTACAAGCAAGAAACACCAGAAGTTCCTGCTCCGAGGCAAAGGACTGGTGAGGAAATGGCCAGTGTTAAGACTAGTTATGTACAGCAATGGCCTGAAAGAGGCCTCTGAGACTCGTAAGACTCTCCTCTACAGAAATATGTGCAACCATAATAATGTTTTGGGATGACCTTCAGTACAAAGTCAGCCCTGACTGCAAATACTGTACTACAAACTATCCCAGACTACGCTCAGATTAGGAAGCACTGTGCTTAGACTCCCATTCATTTTCTCTTCGTGGTAATTCTGCGTTGCTTCTCACTTTGAAATACAGCCACACTTCTACACACAGCAGGAATATAAAACTTTGTCTCACCATTCTCCTTCCAACCAATAATAAATATTAGGGGCATTAGCAAGAGAAGAAAAATTACAGGGTTATCAGGTACCTTTGCAGTAACATCTATCCATCCATCATTTGTATTCCTAGTACGTTTGAATCTTATCCTAACACTCTACTGTTACACCATCCCCTCTTCAGAAAAAACCCCACACATCCAGTTCAGTAATGCGGATTATTATAGCAGTACATAAACAAAAACGGCATCAGAATCGGCAGGGGACACACGGCACGCGGTGTGCTTTTTCTGGCAGTACCAGTGATCGGGGCAGCAGGGCCCGGAGCGGCGCTGCCAGGCACCTCGACGGGCACCGGCAGCGGGGGAAGGCAGGTGAGGTTAGTAACACCAAGCAACCCAGAGACACAGCAGAGCCTGAAGCTGTTGGCTATTAAGTGAGAATAGGGAAGAACATTCTTGCATTCCCCCCACAGGATATATGCAGCTTTTAAAACACTTGGTTTTAACAGACATTTTTGTAAACCTCTTTTTAAAGGCTGGTATCATTTGGGGATCTGTTCATTCAGTCGGTGAATGAAGTCGTGGCATTTTTTGTGTTAGCGTTGCTGTTGGTTTTTAAGCAGCTCTTTTTTTCTCCAGCACTCAAAATGATAAAGGTGTATTTCAAAAAATCAATTGGAACATAGAATGCAAAGCCCTTCGGTGTTAGTACTCTGTTCTCTGTCTTACAGACGCTATTTGCATGCAATATTGCCTGGCACTGATTGTAACTGTAACAGATCAGCAATGGAAAATATAAACAGACCAGTGATATTTTCAGAATGCAACCACTGTGCATGCAGTAATATTTTACCTTATTTTTAATTTATTTCCTATTTTATATGAAATAAAAGCATTATTTCCTCTTAAAAAATAATATTAATTTCATTTCCAAGGTTCCGGGGGCCTGTTTTTTCATTTTTTATTAATAGATAACTTGCGTCTAGAGTCTGGCCCCTAATAACGAAAATCAGGTTTTCATTGCATTCAGCAGAAACCTGAATATGATCCCAAGACAGGCACTTTAATATTGGATGATGGCGATATTTTAGTCGTGTCTAATGTAGTCCATCAGACAGGTACCTACAGATGCGAGGAAGGGTGAACATCATCCAGTAACTTTCAGGGTAGGCCTAGGTTTGGTTGCTTGCCCCATACTCCTGGACCTAGAAATTGAGGTGATGCGTGGAAGGCAGTGAGACCTTCATGCATTGTTGCACCAGCTTACTCAGAAAATCTCTTAAGAAAGGTTCTCACAGATTCTCCAGATCAGATTCCAGTTGAAATTTGCAGACTTCAGCAACAAGACAGAGACACGTATAGCCAAATAAATTGACTAGATGTGTCCCGGAGTTTCATTTGGCTTGAATCTGTTCATAGCCTATCCAGTGAGGTTCACCAAAGCCTATGCACTGGAACCACAATTACCAGAAAATCCAGTTACACAAGTCCGACTTGGAATTCAGTATAGACAATGGATGAGGCAAAAAGCTCTGTATTTGATGTTGGAGTTGAGAGGGAATCTATCTGTGTTCTAGTCAGGCATATGAACTAGTTTGGACATGCTCAGGCATATTGCAAGAAGCAGCAAACGTCTGTGTGAATGACAAGCCTTAACAAGCTATTGGGTGAAATGCCACTGAGAGGTCACATTACTGCAAGAGTCATGTTAGAGACTTCAAAAAGCGGCACACCTCTCTCCTAAAATGGGTGACTTTGGGAGCGGGCAGGGCTTGAATCTCCCTTCAATGGCATCACCATGTGACTGAAAGCGTATGTGCCATCCTGGGAGGGACTGTCAGAGGACAAGCAAGGGCAGTACAAGCTCCTGTCTTCCTCCTCTGCTGGATTTCGAAATTCAGAACCTCGGTAAGTGTAACTGGTTCTTTCAATGCCTTCGATTTTCATTCCAGATTTCAGATAATTTATTTAAAGCACTCAACAACTCCTGCCATCATGCTGACTTGCATTAAATCTGCTGTTACACTTCACTGCGTTACGAGACTGTGCAGCTATGCGGTCGAGACAAGCAAGGCAACAGTGTTAATGTATCAAAAATAGTGTGCTGTTTTCAATTCACCAGAAGGGTATCAATCTAGTGGTAAAAACCGATAGTCATTTGAAAGTCAATAGTTCAGCTAGGGATACAGGCGTGTGGTGTTTGTGGGATGACTGATCTGAATTTTTTTAAATATTAACCACATTTTTAATTATCGTTATTGTTTCCCACATACCAGGGGTTTGATTTGGAAATGTGACCAGAAAGACCTCTTGAACACCACTTCCAGTTCTGGTTGTAGCTAATGAGGTCTTCCTAACTGAGGAAGAATTCAGGGACAAATCAGCAAACCCTGAGACTTTCCTTTGGACCTTATCCCTTTCTGAGGGTTTGTTTGCAGAACAAACCAATGCTTGCAGACAAGCGTATAGCAGTAGTAAAACAGGCAGGTCTTCCATTCTGAGAAGAATTTTTAAAATTGCAGGAGCAATTGTTTGTTAGCATTTAGAGAGGGATGGTAGCAGAGCATCTTCTCCACCAGGAGAGTAGCTCTGGAAGGAACAGAATAGGCTTTGGTTTTGTGATGGTAAATTAAATAGGGTTAAAATAAGACTTGTTGACATTAAAATTCCATGTATCCAAAGCATCTAATGATAGTCTCAAATTGTTGTAACATCTAAAATACAGCAGAAACCACTTCACAAGGATTTTAAATGGAACTAGTAACTTCTTTTTCAGTGTGTTGCAAAACTCCAAACTGCAAACCAGTAAATCGCACTTCTCGGTTATAATGAGCTTTCACCAACTTCTCAGTAAAATTTTCATAATACCCATATACAGTAAGGAAGTTAATAATACTTTCACTTCATAGGTAATAAAAGAGAGGCACAAATTAAGCGGCTGCTCCAAGGCCACCAAGAGACCTCCTGTGACTCGCGGAATCAGTGCTCGGCAGTGCCTGGCGCGCGGTCTGAAGGCTGCACTGCTCTCATTCCCCAGTGGGCATCACTGCAGAATTCCACGCACATGAAGCGTAGTGCCGCGGAGGAAATAATTATATGTAGGGCTATAGATCAACTCGGTCACTACAGATCAGGCTAAGGTCTAAAAATAATGTAACCTATTTCAAATGAGAGCACAGGCATAAGTGAATGTATCCACAGAATATACCATGAACAGATAAAGAAAAGTATTGTCATCTCTTTTTGCTTGGGTTTGGTTTTGTGCCTTGATTAACTCAACCGACTCAGAAGCGTGATTTGGCCTTTGCACCACGTACGAGCAAGGACACCAAGAGTTTACTTTTAACAAGATTGAGAACTGCCTGCGGTGGGTCTGAGTTTCCAGGTCACGGAGAGCTTTCTGACAGGTGTCTGCTAAAAGGTCGCAAGCGCCTTCAACGTACCACCTCACAAAAAGAGAAACCTACACCTACCCCTAAAATTAAAAGGCCCCCTTTTACATAAATTTATCTAGCAACCCAATAAAATCATTACTATTTTGGCATCATTGAGAAACTGTCTGCATAAAAGGACCAAATGAGGACTGCAAGATCCAACTTTGCATTCTTTTCCATATTTTTACATCGATGTGAGTGTGTGAATGCTGTGATTCGTGTTTGTACTGTCACTGCAGAAATTATCACTGTTCCTTAACAGAGCTTGCTGTTAGCGAAGAGCTTTCGTACAGGAAGGGAGTTGCAGACGGGCATGCAGCTATGTGCAGAGAGAGAAGAGTTAGTTGGGTTTACCTGACAGTCTGGCAATCTGGCCCCCTGGCTAGTTGTGAGCCGTGTGGCGGTATGGAGGCAGCAGGCTGCTGACAATCTACAAGAAACTGATAAATTAGACATATATACAGAGAGATTACAGAGCAAGGGGTTAGTAACAGGAGTACACAGGCTACGCATCTGATGGAGAGATTTAGTGAGGAATGCGCTCTTGAGTCCTTATCTGAAAGGAACACCTTGTTTTCTGACAGTAATAACATTAGGTGTTTCCTTTTTTCTTTTCACAAGGAGCAGTGAAGACATTTTTCTTCGTCCTCCCTCAGTATTGGCAAATTTTTGTTTAAACAGACAGCAATAACAGGCTGTGTTCAGGATCTGGGTTTAAACCTTGTACTCGTCATTCTTCTGCTGGTGATGAAGTTGTTTTGCTTACATCTACTATAAAAACTGTCAATAAAGCTACCCAAAATTTTTCCAGAGAACTTACATCCACACAACAACACTTGCACATGCCATCTCATTTTGGTCTTTGACAAAAAACTTCCAAGAAAGTCTTTGCAACTTCTAAATAGTGCTTGTGAAATTAGTTTTTGTAGGGAAAAGGGAGAAATTGATACAGTCAGTTTTCACTATTCTGTCTAGATTATTTTATCAATTCTCTGCCAAAGCAGTTTCCACATTAATCACTTGCAAAGCTGTATTCTGGTTCTTAAGCAACAGTAAAGCCAAGTAATCCTTTGTTGCTACGTTTTTACTGTGACATTTGGAATATGAAAACAGTTTTAATATGAAAACAGTAATGTTTGTGAGAGTTAGGTAGTTGAACAAGACAGCCCTGCTTTCTCACTCACTAGTTTCTACCCACATTTCCAGATCTCAAGATTTGTTAGTTTTCTCTGCAGTGGCCTGGCCTTTCATTCCACAGCCTGTGGGATTCAGATTGTTCGACAAAAGAGTCGTCAGGGTCCTTTTGAATATTAAAATCTATGGGTGAAATTCTGATCATCTGGAAAACTACTGGAGATGACTTTTGTCTTCAGCGGGGTTTGCAGATCTATCGTCCTCTCTGACTGCTTCAACTTGATTCTCAACCTGAATCTTCAATGGAAAGGAGTTACTTTCCCCTGACCCATAAAAATGACATGAGCAGACTTCATGTACTTGGAAAGAATTTGATTTCCCCTTCCCTAGTTGGCTGCTACTTAAAGCTCAACACCAATAATCATTTCTCTTTACAATGTGGCTGTTTTCCCAAACCCACTTCATTCTTTGCCTCAATCAAGTGGAAGAATGTGGACTGTGTAAGTAATTTGCTGTCAAGAGTCCTGAGATGACAATCAGGTACAATGCAGAGCAGCACACCTCCCTAGCAACGCTGAGCATGATACCCAGTAGCATAACGTTTCCCTTTCATACAAGCCCAGAGCACTTCTCCCTGTGAAGATCTGTGCTGACCTCCAGTGGGTGGAAGCAAGGGTACCCAAATCACTATTTTCTTCCTGCTTCAGCCAGGAGGAAAGGGTTTCAGACCTATTTTCAAGCGCATAGATACCTACATTGGAAAAATCTATGCACAGTTAGCGCTGGCACCATTGTGCCCGGAAGCAGAAGCGGAATGAGAAAGGTTGCTGTGCCATTCATATGCCAGGGTGGCCGCTACAGAATCACAGAATCACAGTCCTCGACACATCTTTTCACAGAGGAGCGCAAGAGTTGGCAATGTATTTAAGCCACAAATAGAAAGGTCTGTCACTTCAGCACAAAACTCAATTAAAAGAAAAGGTGCCTGGGGGGAAAGACAGAGCAGGCTAACTGCAAAATGGAAATGACTGTCAAGAAGAAAAAAAAGAAAAAAAAAAAAGAAAAGAAAAAAAAAAGAAGGTTTAATGTCTTATTCTAAACAAACTAGTTTGCAGAAGACCAAAGCAAAGTCATCCCTGACAGCTTACAGAAGGTAGTCAGTGGGAAAAGGAATACAGAAGAGAATGCTGTGTGATGAAAAGGTGCAGGCAGGTTTCATAAATACAGAAGAAATTGTTCTGACAGGCTTTGCCAGAACAATGCAGATGCCCGATTTATGATCCTATTCTAGTATCTCGAACATTCTGCAAATATTTTATGATGCCTCTTCATCTGCTAGAATGCATCAATAGGGCGCCAGATTCTGCAAGCATTCTGCAAGCTGTACAATAACTACTCGACGTGCGCAAGCTCCCTCGACTTCACATGAAACAAAAGTTCTAGCTGGGGTCAGCACTGCTCGCACAGCCTGGCTCACGCTCACTTACATCAGTACAGTATCTGGTGATCCACGTGACTTCAAACGGCTGAATCGTCCTACATCCTCCAGGAGTGTAGGTTTTGAGGATTATGCTAGGAAAGAGCTCAGCAGAATGCATATAGCTTACGTATACGCATTTCAAAATCAAAGGAGTTCTTAGCTACTGATGTCCAAGTAGCTGTGCCAGAGCTAACTTTATTCCTTATACATTTAACCCTTTTAAGTATTTTGGAGGGTTTATAACCCTATTGCCTAATGCCGTGACAGTCATAAACACAATATAACAAGAAGTAATTTTAAAGGTGAAAATGAGAAGCCAGCATTCCATCCTTCCCTTCTACTCGGGAATGCCTGCCTGCATCAAATAAATGTTTGCTTCTTTCTCAACACTCTGTTGAAGGCAAAGAGTTTCAAAGATGCCTTTACTGATTAAGGGGTCAATGTCACATACCATAAACACAAGGAAAGACAGACATACTCTATTTTACTAAAAAATAAAAACAAATAAAATAAATTTTAACATTACATTGGAAGAGGCCTATTCCCAGCATTTTTCAAGTCTCAGGGAATGTCAGTCCAGCTACAGACTGAAAGGACAGTTTGTCATTTGTGTAGAATACACTTGGGGAATAGACAGATTATACTTTCTGGTGTCTCTTGAGAGAACACCACCAACAAAATGGTTAATAAACTTCTTAAACACAGACTATCTCATTTCTCTATCATCTCCAGTTGCTGCGTGGAAATAAACTACTGGAGGCAGGCGATGGGCTGTCTGACCTCCCAAGAGCCCTTTTATGATTCTATGAACCTCTAACGAAGAAATCTCAACCACAAAAGGCAAAGAAGAGTTATTGTACCCAAAAATTCACATGCCAGATTTCACTGAATTCAGCAGGACAGAAGTCTGTACCGAGTCTTGCAGCAGTATCAGACAACACCCCCTGGAAACGTTCAAGGCCAGGCTGGACGGGGCTCTGAGCAACCTGATCTAGCTCATGGCAGGGGGGGTGGACTAGATGACCTTGAAAGGTCCCTTCCAGCCCACACTATTCTATGATTCCACAACACACCACTGCATCTGCTGGAGCTTTGAGGCTTGACTCATGCGATACATGAGGCCGGTTCCAGTTTTCCTGTTCTCAACATTTTAGCCGCTTGCTGGCAATGGCGGTGTAAAGGGCACAGAGATTTCCTCTCTCACAGATTAGCCAGTGCTGATTTTACTTTGGAATCCAATGGCCAGTCCTAATTGAGCTAATCAGCTCCTGATGTAAGAGCATTAAAAATACCGAGCTCAGAGAAGCTACATCTGCTCATCCGAGCACTGCATGTGCTGCTATAAATTATCTGCTGAGAGCAAATCTCACCAAAAAAAAAAAATTATTTTCCTGTGCTTCCTTTTGGCTCAGCCACAAAAACAACGCATTTCCCTCATGTCACAAGGTGTGCTCTGCCCTCCAGTCTGTGAACTGGATGACTCTAATCAACACAGGCCTGCTTAACTGGGTTATTAGGGTCTGAGAGGTGGGCATGCCTTCTGTTGACATCAGCAATGTCCTCAGTGAAAAACCTACGTGTAAGCATTTTCATTCTCACCTGCTCAGGACCCAGCACACCACAATGGAACTTTTCAGCACATGTTGACACTTAGTAAATTACTAATCTCTACACAGGGCTGTCAAAGACCAAGACTAGTAAGAATCCCAACATCAGCATCGGGGATGCTGTGAATGAGTAACTGATACATAACATACGTTTAACTGCGTCCAGTTAATCAATGGAGAGCTTTTTTCTCTTGTATCTGAAAGGATAAAATTGAGAGTCAAAAAACAAACCAATCAAAGATTTTTGTCACAGGTACTGTTACATATTTAGTTGTTTCTGATATGAAAAAACATTAGGAAAAATCTGTTCTTGATAGAAGAAAAGCTGTCAAGAAATGCTTATGACAGTGCGAGATTGAGGCTTTTTCAGTCTTTTAAAACAAACTGGCCCTAACATCCCATTGACCACTCCAGGCCAACAAAAAGTCCTTCTTTCCCAGCTAAAAGTTTTCAAGCTACCTCACTTGGTGTCATGGTACCCCATGCCAATTGAACTTGCTCGATGAAGTTTGAGTAATTTGATAATTCTATGAAGTCTATGAAGCTGTTATTGACAATTTACTTCAAAAGAAGCTGTCTCCATTTATATGGTAATGAATTGTTTTCTTCCGCGAGATGTCAATTTTATGGCAAAGAATGAATAGTTAATAGCATGAGTCAAAAGTATTGGACAAAGAAGAAAGCAGTAGCCTTCTGGATGTGCAGAGGCAGAAACACGCTGCATCACACAGCAAGTCCTGCAAAGACAATAAATCAATCCTCTCTGCTGAAAGGTGGGGAACAAGGAAAATTTCCAAACGCAAGATGTCAAGAAGAACGGGGCAGAGGGTACCAAAACACTTGCCCACCTTGCTGAGTTGAGATTTGTAGAGATGTTCTCAAACGGTAATCTGACAGGATGAGAAAAGTCCCAGGACTTTACATACTCAGGGATGACAGGGACATAAGTTTATACTAGTATTTGACTAGCTGGTTTCACTTCTAATTTATCTCTGTTCTTCTAATGGATGCCAAGAAAACTTTGACCTTCCTCAAGGCCAAGAGAAACTTTAAGTGGTAATGGTTATCGCAAAGAACAGCTGGCGAGAGGACAGCTGTGGCACACCTTCGGAATAAAGCACAAACAATGGTACAGGTCAAAGATTAGAAGAGTCTCTCCCTTCTCCTGCTTCCAGGGTCAGTTTGGGTCTGGAAATAACACGGTTACCTCTGCCCTGCACACAGCCCCACCTGGTCAGTCTGCCAGCTGCAAACTGGGTGCAGCTCTGTGTTTCTGTAGGCTGTCCCTGCCAGGAGAGGACTACGGTGGAGCAACCACATGGGTTCCATGCAGAGCCTGGCCAGCCTTATGAAGCCCAGCTCTGTCGGAGCAGGAGTGACTCGGGTTGTCCAGGCCTGGGGGCACAACAAGCAGTGCTGGGGGGCTGAGCCATGGTACAGAGCCATCGCATCTCTCCATGAGAACCAGCCCTGTTCTGGCAGAGCTAGCAAACAGGCGGCCTAATAAAATTCACCAGGTACAATTAGCTCCTGTACAAACATTTTCCAGTACCCAGATTCTCTGGGTTTTCCCTCTGTCTGAATTTTACCTCTGTTCCCAATAAACTGAGGAATGGATTATCGATTGGAGATCGATGAATTTATCAACCTAGTATCAGTTTTGGCTTACTTCACGGTAAAGCTGATCTACTATGAAATTTCTGTGTCAAGTCTTGCAAATACCCAGGTAACTCGTATCTTAAGCTTGCTATTCAGAGAAACTTGGTGTCTTAGATTACTGTTGGTTGGAGATATCTCAAAAGCAAAGAATTCTTCCACTACTCCTTTCTTAGTCTTCTCAAAAACTATTTGAAGAATAAAGGTTAAGAGATGTGAGCATGCTGCTGAACACGAGCTCACACACAGAGCTGAACCAATATCCACCAGCTATATCTATACATTGCAATAAGATGCAATAGGCCAGCAGTAAGACACATCTAACATCCTCATCTGCTGTGATCTCCACATGTTCATTCTTTTTCTGGCAAAGGTGGCACAGGAACGCCCACTGTTTCTACACTCCCAAGCTCCTGACACAGACCTCCTTCTGCTACTCCTCCTCTCAGCACTTTACCTTCAGGACAAGGTCAGACAGAGTAAAAATAACAGAGAGATTTCTGCTAAATGCTTTTCAGGAGTAAGAGCAGGTGACTGAGCTTATTGAAAAGGTAGGGTATTTAACTGCTATTTTCTCAGAGTATTTAGAGAAATGCTGTCTGTCTTGGCAATTTCCACAAACCAACTCAAGGAGCATCACGAACAACTTCATGCAGACAGTCACCGATTCAGTGGTTTTCCAGAACACATCAGGTTTCTTAGCTGTGTTCCAGTGAGCTCTTTCATCTGTACAGCAGTTACACTCTTTGAAGTGGGTTTCCCCCTTATTTCCTTCTTTTGCATGACTTGATTTCTACTTTCTTTTTAGACCTGAATTACCCCCAACCTAGAGAGCTGTTCCCCCAGTCAGTCCATGTGCTTCAGTGGTACTGTAAGCTCAAAGTATAGGGATAAAGCTATATCTCAGCCTTGTCCTTTGCTGTAGCTCATATAAGAATTTTTTTTTTAAATAAATAATACCTAGGCATTAACAAAATTAGTGAAATGCATTTCTCTCCAATTACAGACTAAGAACATTAAGAGGTTTCTTTTCAGCTCTGTAGGTTTTTTCACACTTTCCATATCATGATGTGTTTATGTTATTTCTAAATGGTTTCTGTGAATGCTTTAAATAATTCCTCATTAAATCTACTGAGAAGCTAAATAATGGGTTAGTAAAATAGCAGAAATGGAAATGGTAGAAGCTGAAAATACATATTCAGTTCCTGTCTTTTATATACAGTTCATAAAAAGCACATTTAGAAAGGTCTGATGATTCATGAAATACTTACTCACTAAAAGGCACACACATTTTAGACATTTCAAAAGACAAAAAGAAAGGTCTTAAAAACACGGTAATCATCACACTTGTCTTGTTGGTTATGCATCTTTCATGGAAACATAAGTGTCTAGGATGAATTTCAGAGGGCCACAAATATGTCCAAACCAAAAATGCTTGCACTATTTTACAGGTAAAGAAGGGCCTGATCCAAAACATGAAGTCAGTGGGAACAGTAACTTTAGTAGGCTTTGGAAGAAACAACACAAGGCACAACTACAAGTTTTCATAGCCCTAAAAAATGCAGACAGGGAGATACTTACAATTAGGGATACTAGTCTTGATTAAAGAATTGCTGGTGAGCTTACTCCATACATCACAACATCCCAAGGAACCGCTCTGTTAGAGAGCTAAAATATCAGCATGTCTAATTTAAACAGAGACTCACTTCAGCCTTGCCTATTTTATGAGATGAGAAGCATAATATTGAATACTCCTGTATATTCGATGGTAAAAATCAGTATATCATGAAACCACATTAAACCTTCTCAGAAGATAAAGACAGATGGCTTTTGTTACCGACGTTGTCAAGATATTTCAATAGCAGTTTTAATTAATTCATAAGACTGGATTCCAAAGCCCGAAATTTTCATAGAAAGCAACAAGCATCTGGTGATACACCTTCAAGATATGACGTGCCACCTGCATACCTGTTTAGTTGGAAACAACCCAAAATCTAGTAAAATTTTACTGCAGAACTTCAACAAATTATGTTAATATTAATCATTCCATCCACCAATGACATCATAACTTAGATACAGAGAGAAAAATGTCAATAACTTTTTAATGAAAATATACAACAGTAAGGCATGGATTTCACTGCATTTTTTTTTTAATATATATTTTAACAAAACTTCTGTTAAAAATAGGTTTTATTCTGGAACTGCTTTATTTATATAGTGAAAAATACAAAACAAATTAAACTTGTAGAACTGCAGTGAATTCATGCCACAATAGCTAAATTATACTGATGTAGCTAAATTATATTGATGTAGCTAAATTATATTGATTAGCATGAAATGTATGGTTTTCATCTCATAAGTGATAGCTGGAAAGCTAAATGCAAGACAGGAAAAGCATAAAGCGAAAAGGTCCTATTCACAGTGGCACCAAGAGGTAAAAGTACATTTAGCCAGCTGACTTCTTCATCAGTTACAGCCAACTATTGTCCTTGGCAAGGATACTGTCCTTCAAATTCAAAACGGCCTCCACAAGGACAATGTACCATGCTTGAAATGGCATAAATATGTAATGCTCATTAAGCTTAGTTAAATGAGCATACCAGATGCAGGACACGGCCCTGAGAGCAGGAAGATATATACATGTATCTGTATATATGCACTAATACCGCTCATTAAACAATGAGGACATACATACACAAATATGGCATGTTTACAAACCCCACAGAAACACAGCACAATGTAGAACAAAAAGTGAACACAGATAATAAGTTAATAATGACTGAAATATCCTTCTTGTGAAGAGCATCATGTTCAGGTAAAAAAAAAAACAGGCCTACACTTGATTTTAAAACTGCTGCTAAAACCACATTAAATCCATTTTTCACGGAAAGCAGGGACAGATTCGACCAATACCACAGGAGTCTTGCAATAGCCAGTAGCCTGCCTGACTACACAAGCTCAGAGACAACTTGCAAGTACAGGGTCACCATCAACACAAGTACATTCTGGGTAGAAAAAAATACATCACCTTCACAGCTGAGGACTCAGAAGAATCATCCACAGATGTCTAATTAGGCAAAGGGCAATTTACACTCAGACTGTAAATTTGTGTTGTCAGAATAAGGTTGTGGGCTTTTTAAAAAATAATGGTTCTGAAGAACTTTCATGCTCCAGCTGCTTTGCATTGCTTGGATGAAGCAAATAACGCTCACCCAACTGCACAACCAGAGCAGACTAGGCTGACTAGTTAAACATTACATGGCTGCATATCTTATTTAGTAGTGGTGGCTCAGTTAATCATCTGCCTTGCTTTTCAAGAATAAACTCTTTCACTTCATGTACAGATAAATCCATACTCGTCATGAACTAGAATCCAGAATAAAATTCTTTAACACAAAAGCAGCATAGAAAGAGGTAAGAATCTGAGACAGAGGCAAGAAAGGGAACCTGGTCGTGGGTGCCTACTAGAAGCCACCTGATCAAGGGGAGCCTACTGACAAAGCATTCTTCCTCCAGCTCCAGGAGGCTTCACGCTCACAGTCTCTCGTCCTGCTGGGGGCCTTCAACCACCCCAACATCTGCTGGAAAAGTAGCACTGCGAGCTGCAGGCAATCCAGGAGATTCCTAGAAGGCATTGAGGACAACCTTTTCAGCTGGGTAACTGACACCACTACACGAGGGGATGATGCTCACCAATGCAAGTGAGCTCACTGATGACGTCAGGACTGCTGGCAGCCTAGTCTGCAGTGACAGTGCATTGGTGGAGTTCACAGTCCTGAGTGACATGGGAAAGGCGATGAGTATATTCAGCATCCTAAATTTTAGGAAAGACAACTTCCAGCTCTTCATGCAGTTAGTCAGTAGGACCCCCTGGGAAACAGTCCTCAGGGACAGGAGGCCAGAACAGAGCTGGCAGATCTTTAAGGACGCTTTCCATAGAGCACAGGAGCTCTCAGTCCCCAGGTGTAAGAAGTCAGGGAAGGAAGGGAAGAGACCAGCATGGCTGAGTCGAGAACTGCTAGTCAAACTGAAGGGCAAGAGGGAACTGCACAGGCAGTGGAAGCAGGGACAGGTATCTTGGGAAGAGTATAGCGATGCTGCCCGGTTGTGTACGGATGAGGTCAGGAGAGCCAAGGCGCAGCTGGAGCAGAACTTGGCAAGGAACGCTATGAATAACAAGAAGGGCATCTACAGGTATGTCAACCAGAAAAGGAAGGTTAACGAAAGCATTCTCCCTCCGACGAACAAGAATGGCAACCTCGTACCAACACACGAGGAGAAGGCTGAGGTAGTCAGCAACTTTTTTGCCTCAGTCTTCACTGGCAACCTCTCTCCTCGCCCCTCCCCAGTTGACAGACTGCAAGATGGGGACCAGAGGGGCAAAGCCACTCCTACTGTAAAGGAAAACCAGGTTCTGGACCACCTGAGGAACCTAAATGTACATAAGTCTATGGGACCTGATGAGATGCATCCCAGAGTCCTGAGGGAATGGGCTGATGTCATTATCAAGCCACTCTCCATGATATTTGGAAGGTTATGGCAGACAGGCAAAGTCCCTGGTGACTGGAGGAAGGGAAATACTGTGCCCACCTTTAAAAAGGGTAGGAAGGAGGACCCTGGGAACTACTGACCTGTCGGCCTCACCTCTGTGCCTGGGAAGATCATGGAACAGATCCTCCTAGAAGTTATGCTAAGGCACATGAAGGACAGGGAGGTGATTTGAGACAGACAGCATGGCTTCACCAAGGGCAAGTCCTGCCTCACCAATCTACTGGCTTTCTATGATGGTGTGACTAGATCAGTGGACAAGGGAAGAGCTATGGATGTGATCTATCTGGACTTCTATAAAGCCTTCAACACAGTCCCTCACAACATCCTTCTCTCTAAATTGGAAAGATACGGATTTGATGGCTGGACTGTTTGGTGGCTAAGGAATTGGTTGGAAGGTCGCAGCCAGAGGGTAGTGGTCAACAGCTCAGTGTCCAAATGGGTGCCAGTGACAAGTGGTGTCCCTCAGGGGTTCGTATTGGGACTGGTGCTCTTTAACATTTTCATCAATGACTTAGCGAGATCGAGTGCACCCTCAGCAAGTATGTAGATGACATCAAGCTGAGCGGTGCAGTTGACACATCAGAAGGACGGGATGCCATCCAGGGACCTGGACAAGCTGGAGAAGTGGGCCTGTGTGAACCTCGTGAGGTTCAACAAGGCCAAGTGCAAGGTCCTCCCCCTGGGTCAGGGCAACCCCCGCTATCAATACAGGCTGGGGGATGAAGAGATTGAGAGCAGCCCTGCCGAGAAGGACTTGGGGGTACTGGGGAATGAAAAGCTGGACATGAGCCAACAATATGCGCTCACAGCCCAGAAGGCTAAACGTATCCTGGGATGCATCAAGAGAAGTGTGGCCAGCAGGTCGAGGGAGGGGATTCTGCCCCTCTGCTCTGCTCTGGGGAGACCCCACCTGGAGTCCTGCATCCAGCTCTGGAGCCCCCAGCACAAGGACATGGACTTGTTGGAGCGAGTCCAGAGGAGGGCCACGAAGATGATCAGATGGCTGGAGCACCTCTCCTGTGAGGAAAGGCTGAGAGAGTTGGGGCTGTTCAGCCTGGAGAAGAGAAGGCTGTGGGGAGGCCTTATAGCAGCCTTTCAGTACCTGAAGGGGTCCTAGAGGAAAGATGGGGAAAATCTTTTCAGCAGGACAAGCATTAATGGCTTTAAATTAGGAGAGGGTAGATTTAGACTGGATATAAGGAAGAAATTTTTTACCAGAAGGGTGGTGAAACACTGGCACAGATTGCCCAGAGAAGTAGTGGAGGCCCCATCCCTGGAAACATTCAAGGCCAGGTTGGACTGGGCTCTGAGCAACCTGGTCTAATTGAAGATGTCCCTGCTCGCTGCGGGGGGGTTGGGCCTAGATGACCTCTAAAGGTCCCTTCTAACCCAAAGCATTCTACGATTCTACGTTGATTTTCCTTTCCATTAATCCATAAAATTCCTTCACAAAGGAGAAGTAAGAAACATTTAAAACCTTTGAGTAAACTGAGCAATCTGAAAGATCTACAGAGCACCCTCCCAGCAAAACTCAGGTCTGAGCTGATAGTGTTCCTCAAAGGACTTCTTGCACAATCATTTTTAAAAGCAGCTGTGATTTCCTCCGTGTTCAGATTTCTAACAGTCCTGCTGTTCTACTGTTTCAAAATTGAGAAGTGCATAAACAAGCAAAGTTGTTGTACCAAAGCAATGTCTATAGTAGCAAGGTTTAGAGATCTGTGAGGAGCTTTGTGACATCGGCACTTCAGCTCAAAAGTGAACTTGGAACTCTCTTCGGCAAAATATTCCTAAACAAACAAAAAATGTGCGCAGCTAAAGATCTTGAACGTAAACCTTTCTCACCACACAATGTAAGAAGTCACAAACCTGCTATCAAAAATTTATTCCCCCCACCTTCCCAGTGTTGTAAGGTGTGCAGGCTCATCCATGCAAACAGCCTCCACCGCAGACAGTAGTGTCTCAGTAGTGTCAGTAGCCTGAGTCTGGCTCGGTCATTTTCCCAACCCCTTCCTCCAAAAGGGGAGAGTAAAGACAGCTTCATTTCCTACCAAGGGCTTCTACCCACAATATTCCTTTTGAAGATGCTTTCCCATATCTTCACACTACCTAAACAACGTGAAGAAGCAAGAAGCAGGAGTGGAAGCCAAGAATCTTGCCCCACATGATAAATTCCACTTTAATGTTATTTTAGGAAAAACATATAAGAAGGAACATGAGCTTCTGCTTACACAGAGAATAACCTTTTACAGATTATTTCTGAAAACCACATCCTAAACACTGCACTTTGAAAAAGCTCTAAATGCAGAAAGAAAAAAATAAAATAGCAGTAGAGCACATTCCTCCTCCCTTGTGCCAGGAGAGGTTACTCTACACCTCACGTGGCCTGTCAGAAGCCCTTAACTCCCTGCAACACTAAGGACCACTCTACTCAGCAGACCCCCTGCTCCTTGTAGTGTTAAATTGTGTTTGTGCTACATCAGATCAATACATTCCCAGGTTTCTAACCTATTCTTCACAGGTGAAACCATTTTCAGTGTAACAGGCAATTAACAAAGACAAATCTTCAGCAATTCCTCCTGAGTCCCAGTTTAAAGACTTAATTGGAAGACTTCTTAGGACCTCCATATTTGGGTAAATGAGTTTTTCATTATAATTTTCCTTGTTAGCTTTAAGAATTAGTTTCTGCCTACAAGTGCTGTAAGTTAGCTCTTAAGAGACCCTACTAGGAACTCTCTACAGGAATTTCCTTCACCACAGAATTTCCATATATTAAGTTAAATTTTATGGCAAGAATGCAAACCAACAAAGAAAAGCTAGTTCTTTGTATCATATTGTTATTCATATTTGATTTGTAAGCATAGAACTACAGCAAAAATTAATCTTGAATGACTTTTAAGAGTATTAATTAATCTTGGATGACTTTTATTTTAAGAGTATATACTATATACTCTTAATCATATATGATAGGTACATATATAACTGTATATAGCAGTTGCTGTACTATTATATGGCATTACTTGTGCTATCTTTATCTTCCACATCAGTCTCTTCCTGTGAGAATCAAGTGCCATTCTGTAAACCAGCCTTGAAAGACACCTGAAAAGCAAGCAAACTTTCAGGTTTAATGTGCTTTCAGAAATGAGCAACTCAACAAAATTACCTAATTTTTGAAGTGATTTTGCACATGAAGACCAGTGAAGAACAATAAAATCTAAACCCTACAGAACAGAAACTTGGGACTGGAGTAAACTAGCATAGTTCCGCTGAAACTTGTGGGACTAGCCTGGGTTATGCCAGCTGAGCATCTGACCTCAGGTGTCCTTTGAGTTTGAGATAAACATGTCACATTTTAAGGCTATTTTTCGTTTTTATATTTTAATAAAGCAAAATATATGGCTGTACAGAAGGGATAGGATTGCTTCTTATGACCTGATTTCCTAGGAAATATGAAATACTTTACTATTCAAAGTGTTTTCCCGTGTGGGATTTTAAATAATGAAATCTGCCCTGTGGTACCTACCAGCATAAACAATATGGAGAAGCAGCATCTACCACAGTTCGTTTGGGGGACACTTCAATGCAGGAGAGGCTCTCAGACAGATCAGTTGACCCTTTAGCCACCCCTGTTTAAGGTTGCAGCCTTTAGTTACACTCCATAAATCTGTTGGGAAACCTTTTTCTTCAGATGCATCATCCACACAAGGATCTTGATCGATTTAATTTTAAGCTAAAATTACAGAACTTTACATTCAACTTTTATAACTTCCATACTAAAATAACCGACAGAGAAAAGAGTGGTATCAGGGCACCTACAGCAGATCTTTTCCATCTAGTTCTTTCCTTGAAGAAGTCAAGAGAAGCATGTTTCATATTTGGGACTGTGGGATATGAAGAGGCACCCAGTGACTTTATATTCAAGGAGTTGAAATGCAATTGCAAAGGAAAGGTCATTTCCTACTGTTTACACACTATAAAATCTAGCCTTACGCTTTCTATATGCCCTGACTTCTTCACGTAGTTATGGAAACAGCCACATGCAAAAGGGAGCTGGAATTGTGTTGGGCACATACCGGCTGGTTCTGTCTATCAGAAGAATCGAGACTTTAAAGTATCGAAGTGACAGAAAATAACAGAAGAAAAGAAGAAACACACAGCGAAGCTAAATGCATGCTACTACCTAGGGGAAATGCAACATGATACTTTGGAAATGGAAACTAAAAGAGGGCAGATTTAGATTAGATATTAGGAAGAAATTCTTCACCATGAGGGTGGTGAGGCACTGGCACGGGTTGCCCAGAGAAGCTGTGGCTGCCCCATCCCTGGCAGTGCTCAAGGCCAGGTTGGATGGGGCTCTGAGCAACCTGGTCTGGTGGGAGGTGTTGCTCATGGCAGGGGGGTTGGAACCAGATGGTCTTTAAGGTCCCTTCCAACCCAAACCATTCTATGATTCTATGAAATGGATCGAGTGGTATTTTTAGCTACAGTGGTTGGGAGCCACTATTTCAGTTAGAAAGCCCATAGAAATTTATACTACCACAGCTTGACGTCAAGAGGAACATGCATGCTGATTTAAAGTCGTGAGGGCAGTCAAATGGACGCCACATATGAAATAACAACCTCGTTCTTCAGAGGTCTTTAATTCAGCTGGTCCTCACTAGTGAGTCTTCATGCCAGGGTCTTCCTCTGAAGAAGGTAGCAAAAAGTAATCCCAAGTTTCCTCTACCAGGTAGCCAGCAGCAGTCAAAGCTGGGGCCAGAGTGTGGTGAAGGTAGCCTCTTCTGCCAAGCACCAAGTCCAGAAGAATGTGCAAGAGAAAGACAGGCACAGCTTGCCCACTGCATGGGGCAGGGGAGCCTGCCTGGTTTCTCCCTCTAACATTTTCAGTTATTTTGGCTTTTGCTCTCCAGCAAATGCCTTCCCAGCTACAGCCTCCCAGTCCCCACAACAGTGGGAGCTAATGAAAGGATAGGGAAGCCTGCACATCATATGGGTGAAATATTCATGTGAAGGAAATAGTTCACAAATTTAATAGAAAAAAAACCCCAAACCTGATTGCATTTAATTTAGGCTTCATTGCTCCTTCACGTCAGAGGACACAGCCACAAGCCAAGCTGTACTCATAGTGTTTGAGTTTGGATGCTGTTGTTTTTCATCCTCTCTGATGAAGAGGCAGGTGTGGGTTGCTACATTTCTTCCTGGCTTGCTTGACTACACAAATCATGTGGGAAAAGAAACTCTTTCTGATATGAGGCTTTTAAACAATCCCTCGAAAAGCAGCAGAACAACATCCTTCACTGCTCCTTACTTTCAGAAAACAGATAATTAGAGATAGCAAAAAAATCCTACATTGTGCATCATTCCTTTGATCTATTAACAACAGTGAGAAATCTTCCAGAAACTGGTAAGAACAATGCTGAAAAATTCCCTGCCTAATCCTCAACCTAATTCTAACACAGGCCCTGCTAATACTGGAATCTGAGTGCTCAGAAAAATATCTGGTTTGAACCTGCCAGTCTCACAGTCTAAGACTAAGGCCTTGCGATGCATAAAAATCTGACAAATGCATTCAGAAAGCTGGGACTGTTGTAGATTCGTAAGGACGGACAATTGTAACATAAATCAGTAATACTGTCTCAAGACCCTTATACTCTGAATATGTAGAGATGTACCTAAAGTGCCAGGTAAGACTCCAGACAAACATTATTTTCTGGACAATTCTGCTTTTCAGGTTGCTTCATCCTTCGGCCTCTGTTGCTGGAAAAAGTCAGGGACAGTGTCAGTATTTCTCAATCTGCGTTCCGTGCATCTGTGATGCTCCGTGAGATATCAGATGCTGGTCCATGAAAATAGTGGAAAAAAAAAAATAATGCATGAAGGCAGCCAGGATCCAGAGTCCCAAATTCAAAGATCACATATTTTACCATTTTACTAACAATTTTGCAATACAGCAAATTGTGTTTACCTATTTGTTGAGCACAGTTCTTCTTTAAATCATTACTCCTTCCAAAGACTAAACTGCATTTACAATAAACCGTCATGGTTCTTCACACCAAGATCATCCAGTCCTTGGATTAAAAGCTGGTTCTCCTTGGATTAAAATCTGGTTCTCCTTGGCCTGGCACTCTTGTAAATTGTACATGGGAAGTACAATTACAATTAGAACAGTCTTGTAAATTGTATGTTGGAAGATTGCCATTTTGGGGCCTAGACCCTTGCATTTCTAAACTGTGGAGTTTGGCTATACGAAAAATGCAAAATTCAGTTCTTGAAAAAGAGATGTAAGTGTCCATCAGAAAGAAAAACATCCTTATTCTGCTGCAGGATGAAGAGGAAAGAATACAAGAGACACCGCCATCGCTTAGGAAACAGATTCCTGTCCATGGGGTATAAAATGAGCACGTGGTCTTCCCTTGCCAACAGAATACAAAGGAATTGCTGAAAGATCAGTACCATTTATTTTAGACATTTTAAAGTCTTTGCGTCTTTCCCTCTCCCTGCCTTTTTCTCCCCAGGAGCCATCTCTTTGATTTGTTTACTGCAACACTCCTTAGGGAAATGTCTTGTTTAGACTCTCTCAGCCTTACACTTGCCCTCTGTGTGGGTGTTACTTGCATGGCACTACTCAAAGGCAGCTGTGATACTGCTGCCACTGAGCGAGAGACAAAACGCACTATAGGCTATTGCTCAGCTTTCCAGAGTAAACACTTACTTGAGCAGAAACCACTTTGTGTGTTTTAGCTTTTATATTTTCTGCTTATGCATTTTGTGTATCACAGATTTCAAAACAAAGAATGAAGAAATTTACCACCAGACAAGAGTGTGCAGTTTTAAAGGCTAAAAGTTCTGCTCAGGCACAGAAGAAAAGTAATTATTGGCTTGTCTGCCAGGAGAAGAAAGATGTCACAACCTTTGAAACGGCATTCCAGTTTGCATTTCCTTTCTACACTTTGTTCGAAGCAGATACTACATTTTGGGCAGGAAATCAAGAGCAAAAGCTTCCTGCAAAGATAAGCTTCATGACTCAATTTATATAAACTAAACCTTCTGTGAGTTTAACATTATGCTTTAGAAAAACCTGACTGAATGCTCCAGGGTGAACAGAAGATGGATGTCGCGTAGGCTCCTGCACACTGCCCATCACTCCCTCGCTGGTCCTCACACCCACTTCTGACTCGTCTGTCCTGTTGGGTTTGTGTCTTCCATGGGGACTACCAACACGACCACCAGACTAAGCACCACCCAGGCACAGCGGTGCAGCCTCTGTGGATGCCAGCAGGACCGCACCCACCTACACCACAGCAGAACCTTCCCCGCTGCATCTGCAATCAGTTTGGGCTGCTGCCGGCAGAATGTCATCTCCTGCCACAGGTGACACAGGAGGAGACATTTTGCTTTTCGGGTCTCAAGAAGATGCCCAAATTAGATTGCATCTGCAGTGCTGGGAGGGTCCCCTGCTCTGCTAACCACTCAGCACCACATGCACCCAAGGAAAAAATGTTTACCTGGTGTGGCCACGGTTAACCTTTTTTCCTTGCTGAGACGGTGCCCATGGATGAATTCACTCATGGAAGGGGGGCCCCTCAGAAGATATGATTCTGTGGAGGCGGGATGAGGGGGGGCTCTTAATAATTTCTGGAGGTAGGTCCCTGAAGTCCTGGTATGGCTCTGATCACAAAGGGAAGGTGAGAATAGTCTTGCAGGAGATCCAAGAAAAATACATACGGAAACAAAAGAGTTTTACTTTAATTACCTTTCAACGCCTCACGAATGACAACATCATGCTAATTTGCTTAACAGGTAAAAACCACCTAGTGCTGCCACCCCACGTCATTTCCACAGCAGAGCACCTTGCCTGCACTGGAAATCCTGGTTCATATTAGGGGAGGAGGAGATGAGGTTGGGTTACATCTCCGCATCCTGGAGTCAACATGTATGAGGCTCCCTGAATGTTCTCTTGTTTTTGCATTGTGACTAGAGCACACAAGCAAAGGGAATGATTATTCAGGACTTCTCTAGCAGAGTCCTTTTCATCTTCAGAACCGTGGAGATCCCCACACCTGTAGAGCTTTGGCAGGGCAGTCACAAGACAAGATGAGAACTCACTGCTTGAACAGCAAAATATTTGCATTAGGTTATGAATGGCAGCCATCCCCCTTCAAAAGATTTCTTGCTCCCATGCAGAAAAATTGATCTGAGCGAACACATCCATATTCTTTTTACACTGATGAAGAACAAATGAGCACCACAGCTTAACAAAGAGATGCTGTTTCTTTTGTGTTAAGCGCTGAAACGCTCATAGAGCACAACCCTTTTTTTATTTCAGATGCTCATTACAGAAACCCTTAAGGAAAACTTGTTAAAGAAAATACATTCACACTAATATTGAAGACATACAAGATGCACTGAGACACTGACAGAATATAGTTCAAAACACTGCATATTAAGGAGGAGGAAATAACATAGTGAGTAGGTGGATCAGGACCACACGTTGCCAGGCTTTGAATTTCATATTTATATCCTCCCCACCTCCTTTTCCCCAAAGTACGAGAAAAGAAAAAAAGCAAGAATCATAACGTTTACAATTCAGTGAACGACTTCAATGAAAGTCTGGTCACTGCACTGTACTGTAAAGATCACTGCATGCATACCTTTTCCTCTGAGTGCCACTGCTGACCAGTAAGTTTGGTTGCTGTGGGCCCTGACTATGCAGGAGGAAAGTGTCTATGCTTGGCACGGTGGCTGATGCCTCCTCACTTACTTTAGGGCTGCCGATCTTGCTCTTTCCAAGCTTGCCTTTGCTGCGTCGGGACTGCTCATGGTCGAACTCTAAATCCTCCAGTCGCTGGGTAAGGGCGAGTTTTTGCTGGATAGCCATGCGCAACAGAGAGTTTAGGGTCTTCTTCTCATCCTCCGCAGCTGCTAGCTGCCTCTGCATCTCATCCAGCTGCGTGACGTACTCATCACACCTGGGAAAACAAGGCAGAAATCTGGGGAACCAGTCCAAGAACCAGCCCTACCGGTGACAGCATTCCTGTGTCGCAGTTACAGGGACAGATTCCCATCCAAGCTTTTGCCAAACTTAATCCTGGAAGCAGACAGCCTGAATCCTTCCATTCTCATTTTGAAGAAATTCGGACTCGGATCTGCATGCCAACATTTCCCATTCAGCAGGAGAACCTGTGCCTAGAATATCAGAGTAGTCTACGCCCATGTAGTATGTTTCTAACGCAAATAATGAACAATTGGAGGGAAGGTTTGGGATTATGTCCACATTAGACCACAAATAACAATTTTGGGTGCTAGTTCTGCTGCTAACTCACCATGGATAAGAATGTCAATTAATTCGATAATACAGTTTTCCATAGACAGTAATATTCACTTCAGCAAAATATTAACAAAAAAAATGATGAAAAAAAGACTGGAGGTACTTCAAACACTTGACACCTCAGATTTTGTGAAATGAGAAGCCTTCAGTTGTTTGCCATTGTTAACTGATTAAAGAGGTACATTTCAGGAAACCCCACACTTGGAAGTCATTTCACATCTACCATTGAATCTCTTGGAGGTGTGCTCAGGTACCCATTGCTATGGTCACCTACTCCTTTTTAACCCTCAGCCTCTTATCTGCATGAAAAACTGTCTCTTTTTCATTTGCTCTACATCTCTGAGACAGATTTTGAAATAAAACCACCTTTCTCATGATTTTGTTAGCCTTTAAGACTGAATTCAATTTAGTCCCGCTTTAAACAATGCTTCCTGAAGTTAACAGGAAGAGCAAGGCATTCCAGGATGGTCTTCGTCACTAATTGAAGTGAAATAGCTCCAGTTTGTTAAAAACAGACCATCTAATCAGTAAGAACCAAGAGTGGCAGACGTATACCAGTGGTGAAAGGATTCGCAGGTAGCAGTACTGCCTGACCATCCGACATCTGTAGCAACATCCAATAATTTTTCACATTAAATGACGCAGCTCTCATTAAATCTCCTCCCCATGTGATCTGTATGAATCTACAGAGCTTTGCTGTGTAATTACAATAGTGTAATGGATGAGGATTTAACTTCATCAGCATCACTCACAGAAAACATGCATAGGAAAGAATTTTAGTTTTCCTTCTCAAAATGTGGGACACAATAAACTTTTGAATTATTGCAAACTGAGAGACAAAACTAATTTCCATGAAACTTCAACCTTCTTCCCGGGAAACAGAAATAAAGTATACTCAAAAATTCATAGTTATTCTTCACACACAAACGCACACACATATTGCACTCTCCTTTTGAATAATTCAGGCACTGGAAGCAAAAGGACGAAGTCAGCCACAGTTTCAGCTACGGGTTCAGTTTTCTCTTTCTTCTACAGGACGTTAATAAGCATGACTGTCTTTATTCAAGCCTTGAGCAAGAGAGAGATTTCTGCAACGTTAGCTGGCTTAAAGCCAGCTTGCACCCCTATTTCTGCTCTAAGCCATGAGATGTCTATTGATGCTTCAGCCAGTTTCTTTGACAGAGACATCAGAATGAAATCAGGATTCTGAGATTAAATTAGATTTCTTTGAAATAGCAATTCCTATAATGCCTGTGTTATCAGAGTCTTAAAGACTCATTCTTGTAGCCACATAGATCCTGTATCCATCCCCCTTATTCTCTCATGCTTTCCTCTTTGTCTAGAAGACACCTTTTTTCCCCAAACATGCTTTCTTTCCAAAATTTTAAAAAAGTAACATCTGCAGCTACACCTGCAGCACAGTGCCACTAGCAGAATGAAATGCTTGTTTTAGTATGCCAATAAGCCAATTTTCTTCTTGGAAAAAGATTGGTTTTCTTCAGGCCTTAGGATGTGTTCTTGATATCTAGATATCTGCTTTGCAAGAGCAGCTAAGAGCAGTTAAGAAACATAAGCTCCAGGAAGAAGGATATTACTAAAGCAGGTTTAGACAAACTTCTTCTTGTTACCTGCTATGAACTATAGCAAGCTGGCCCTAGAAATCCGGATATACTAGATGCTGTTAGCTGGCTTCATACTCCAGACAAAACTAATCTCGTTAATACAACAATTTCCAACTGTTCTGATTAATTATATGCCCTTCCTAGACGTCCCCCTGTAATAGCAGCTGTGCATTCTTGGTAGTTCACTGCAGCGTTTGGGTGGTTCCAGTCATCTGACCTCCACCATGACTCGAAGTTTCCTATTATTTTTCACAAACACATGGCCCATTGTCTCTGTGTTTTGTTGCTCAAGCACTTTTTTTTTTTTGAGAAAAAGCGTTCAGAAAGGTTAAACCTAAATCAATCAAGTAAAGGCCATAATAAACTTTCGAAACTGCTGAATTAACAGCTTCCAATCTCCTTGAAGTCTGCAGCAGTGAAGGTTACTCCATGTAATGGGAGGTAGCTACTGCCTGCAGCCATGGCATTTCCCTTCACTGAAATACTCCCTGCTATGTGCAAGTGTGGGATAAGAAGAGAAGTGTTTCCAGTTAAAACAGAAAAAAGCATCACACACCTCCATATTGCCTTTTGTCACACGTTTTATAAACATTTGTGAAGTCTTACAGTATACCGAGGAAGAAAAAGGTTAAGAGCTCCTAAGAGAGGCGACTTCTGGCATGGCACGAACCACTGCAGACTGAGCAGGACTCCAGGACGCACCAGGGCTCCGAACGGGTCTCTCAGAAGTACTCAAATAGTAGTGAATAACAAAAGTTAGGTTATGTCCTCCTGAGTCAGAGCTCGTTCCCAATTTCTCCCTTGCCCGAGGACGGGTGCATGCTGCAAGTGAATATTAAATAAACAGCACTGTTCTCTTGCTGTCTGCTGGTCTACTTAGTGCCAGAGCAAAAGTCAAGATTTCACCTATTTTTCACTTCTCTTGTCTCAGAAAGGAAGCAGACAGACACATAAGCCCACTTATTTTGCATGAATAGATCCAAGAAGCTTATGTAGGAGTTTTAGGGATTTCTAGTTCCATCTATCTCTCTCGTCTAGGAATGCAAACCAAATACCGAGTCAGGCTTATGTGTAATTTAGGTAACATAAATCATAGCAGAGCTTGAGCTAAAACCCAGTGACACTGACAGTGACAGATCCCTGCTCTAGCCATATAAATATAATTCTCTTCTGCTTATAAATGTTTTCTCATCTAGGATAGCTCCAGGACCTGTTCAAACTTGTTAGCCCATCTCTTCAGCACACATTTTTCTTTAAATTTTAATAATAAATGGATGGAGAATAAAATCAGTGCATGTAGAGTCAGGACTGTGGCAACACCACGAGTAATACTTCTTGCTCTCTTCTTTTGAGTATCTCTGTTCAGGCTGGGAAAGCAACCATGTGTAGGGACTCAGTAAAGCTTCCTGAATCCCTTTAGGATCCTGGTTTAAAAGTAGTTCCTTCTCTCCTTCAGCACTAGACCGCTCCCAAGGCAACCTCTACTCTAGATGGGAAAACTAACGTTTTAAAGAATCTATTTTTCATTCGCCCTTCAACTCTGCTTAGCCAACCCCATGCATCCCACAGCAAAAAAGATTTTTTTGCTCTGTTGCTTTCTTTTTCTCGGAGAGGTGTTTGGGAAAAGGGAGTCTGAACTGCATTGAGGACATATTCTTGACAGGTCTGAAGTAAATTCAGAAAGGGATCAAGGCTAATGAAGAGGGAAGGAGGAAGACATACAGGTCAAGAAAGATGTTAAAGAAAGATGAGGAGCTACTGGAAAGAGTCCAGTGGAGGGCTACGATGAGGAAGAGGGGACTGGAGCATCTCTCCTATGAGGAAAGGCTGAGGGAGCTGGGCTTGTTCAGCCTGGAGAAGAGAAGGCTGCGAGGGGACCTTAGAAATGCCTCTAAATATCTGCAGGGTGGGTGTCAGGAGGACGGGGCCAACCTCTTTTCAGTGGTGCTCAGCGACAGGACAAGGGGCAATGGGCACAAACTGAAGCAGAGGAAGCTCCAGCTGAACAGGAGGAAGAACTTCTTCCCTCTGAGGGTGACGGAGCCCTGGCACAGGCTGCCCAGGGAGGCTG
>Ga0065711_1031570_pt1 | contig 29330 bp, 16 predicted proteins | sample Hoacrofraction12_FD_59098 | JGI IMG/M metagenome (GOLD analysis project Ga0065711, IMG submission 59098) | Hoatzin crop microbial communities from Cojedes, Venezuela - Epithelial fraction 12 v2 (version 2) | ecosystem: Host-associated > Birds > Digestive system > Esophagus > Crop | place... | reverse complement strand
GAGGATGGGGCCAGACTCTTTTCAGTGGTGCCCAGCGACAGGACAAGGGGCAATGGGTACAAACTGAAGCACAGGAAGTTCCGTCTGAACATGAGGAAGAACTTCTTCCCCCTGAGGGTGACGTAGCACTGGAACAGGCTGCCCAGGGAGATTGTGGAGTCTCCTTCTGTGGAGATCTTCAAGACCCGCCTGGACAAGGTCCTGTGCAGCCTGCTGTAGGTGACCCTGCTTGGGCAGAAGGGTTGGACTAGATGACCCACAGAGGTCCCTTCCAACCCCTACTATTCTGTGATTCTGTGATTCTGTGACACGACTGAGGTCAAACCCAGGCTTTTCTGTCTGACCTCTGTGGATTTTAATGCAAATAATCCTGTAATCAGGGGCATTAAAAAACCCCCAAACCAGATCATACTGTTCTCTTAGCTTGCAATACCCTGAAACAGAGCAGCAACTTCCTCAAAAGATGCACGTTAGGGAAAAAGCGACAAGCTGACTAGTGGCCTCATCCTGGTGCTCTGCGTGCTAAAAGGCATCCACTCAGGTACCAGACTGCCAATGACTCTATACAGCGTGACAACTGCTTATTCAACGCAAACTAAGAAACATCTTTTCCAGAGTCTCAGCATTCAATTTGCCTGCTGAAGATGCAGCTGTATAGGGACGGTACTGCGGGCACCCCATGGCAAATGCTCTCCCCCTCTGCTTGTCCTCCTCCCAGGACGGGGTGTTCTGACTCAAGAGTCCTCCCAGGGCTTGCTGGCCCCAAAGCAAGAGACCTTGACCTCATCCTGCCCTGAAATTTCCTGTTACCTTTATTTCAAACAAAGCCAGGCGAACAAGAGTTCCTACGCAAATAAGAGGAACTCGTGCTGAATGGGGAATTCAGGGCTCAGATCCGATTTCCATTTTTATTCTGTTTCTCACTCCTGTCTGCCAAGGAGAAGAGATTTGTTCTGCATCCTAATGAAGGGTCTAATCCAACTGACTAAGCTGTATAAACTAACTCCTTGCTGTAGCCTTTGATGTTGCTGGGGCTGGTCTTACTATGTTCTATCAGGCCTCTGAATATAGCTTTTAGGCCCTTCCCCACTGCTGATATAATCCCCTTCCACCCTTCTTGGCCCCATACAACTGTGACTTGGGCTGGTTCTTAGGGGTGGCCTCACCCTTAACGGACTGACTGACTGACTTTGAGATAAGGAGAAAGCATTGACACTCCATCACCCCCTGCCTAGTTCTGCTATGGAAGAATTGAGCCCAGCTGTCAGTGCTTGGCATAGGCTAGACTGAGTTTTAATCCCAGCAGAGTCTAGCATGAGGCGCTGGGGAAAGGTTCTGGACATTAAACCTAGTTTTCTTACCTAACCATGGACATGTAATGCAGAGCCTTCTAAAGGAACATTTGGAGATTTTAAAATTTTGTCAGAAAGACTCAGTACTAGGTTTCAAGGAGTGCCGTAATCAATGTCTGTAATCACTGGTACGTATTGTGCCATTTGCAGCCCACGTGTTAGACCATGCATATGCTGCATGATTACAGTGGAGAACTTCAGGTATAACCAAATGCCCCAAGCCCTTTCTTGCCACTCTGACCTGGAAATCAGTCCCATTCCAGAGAGATAAAATGTTCCGAAAAGAAATACGAGTCTTAATTTCCCTACTCTTAGCCCTGCCCTTGGCTTTTTTTGGTTGTTAGTTGCCTTTTGCTTATTTTTTCCAGTGGAAAATAGCTCATTACAGCTTTTTTAAAGGGAGAGAGTTCTTCCCCACTTGTGTCAAGGTGGCTTTTTTGGTGGTTGTGTCAGATATGAGATTGATGCCACTCTTTCTCCATCACATTTCTACTGTCCTCCCTGTGGACTTACATGTATAGGGTGGGAAACAAGAACCCAACTCCTGCTGCTGCCGAAGCACGTATATACCTGGAACTGCTAAAGAGTAAATGCTAGTGGCCTTTCTTCACTATCACAATCCATGGGTTCACCTGCCTTGAGACCCACACACTAGCAAAAACCTTTAAGTGGAATGTGGCAGTTCTCAGGAGGTTTCACAGACCCATTAGGGGTTACAGGCTAAAGCTTAAACCAGCATCACCCTTTAGCCTGTCATACAGCAGCCCTGTAGCATGAACACAGGCAGGATGCCCTCAGAGGTGGCTTGTTCTCCAGAACCTTCCTGGGACTCCCTCTGAGAGGCAATGTAGTATCGCTGCTTGTGTCTTGAGCACTATTACTTGGTTAAACTGCTCTTTATGGGCAAGACTGCTGAGGAGGACAGTTAGTTCAGACAGGGTGAGATAATCCTGCAGCGAAGACATAGCCAGTGCAGTCATACAGGAACCTTCATTGACCCACATATCTGCAAAGCCAGGTGAGACAGTAGTACCTCAGTCCTCAGAGAGGTTTTTAATAAGTCACCTTTAGAGTTCGGTTCTGGTGGGAGAATGCCCTCTTTTGTTCTCCTGAGCTGAGCAGAAGAACATTGTGATGCTGGCTAGACGTTTCCTACGATCTTATCCTTGCTGACCCATACTGCCACACAGTATACTCCTTTCCAGGAGAATCCTGTGTTTACGCAGCAAGATCTGTATTGTTCAGTGCCTAGTGTGTGAGCGTGAAGGGCTTGGCTTGAGGTGGAGATAGAGATCTCTGCTCCCGGTTTTCACTTCAATAGATTTCCTGGAGGTTTCTCCCTTGGCTAGAAGGATGCTGGAACTGTTCACACAGCAACTGCCAAACCACCAAACATTATGCCTAGTGCTTTTAGGTAACCTAACATCAATGTTGTGTTGTCTTAATTCACTGAGTGGTAAACTAAAGCTGATCGGCTCCTGTTACACAAGCAGCCAGGATGCCCCATAAGAGGACAGAAACACCTAAGAGAAAAATGTAGTTGGTGGCTGAGGATGGAAATTGCTACAAACATCTGAAGCAATCACTGAAGAACTGCTTCTGGTGAATCAGCCTGCAGAGAACTGGTCCCTAGGACTGCTGTTTCCTTCAGCTCTGTCAATACCACTGTTGGATTGGGCAAGTCATGCAGTCTCTGAGAGGAAGTTGCTCATTCCATTTAGCAGTGCTTGATCTCATAATGTTTTTATAATGTTTTGAAACTCCAGTAAGTGTAGCTGACAGCAAGGCTGAAAGAGACAGGACATCTGCTTTACTGACAACTCCTCTTGTCCTTTTGTTACTTTCTCAGTGTCTGTTAACTAGCCATTTTTTTTTAGTCTTTCAGAAAATGAAACATGTCTCGTAAAAAACCATAGTATTCTTGCCCAGAGCATAGCCCCAGGCATTGCTATCATCTAAATAAATCAAAAATTGTCTCTTCGTTAATGTAAACCGTCAAAGGGAAGGCCTGCCGTAGGAAAAGAGGTGTATTTCTAAACCGCATGAAATGGATTCAAGGGGCATCTCCACTTGCCCCAGCCCAAAACAATCCTGAGCTTTTTCCTCAGCCTGCTAACATGCCGTAGGGACAAAATCATCCACAGGATTCTCCCTGCTATGACTTGCCATGTGGAAGGAGAAGTCAGTGTTGCGGGAGGTCAGGTTGGACCAAGCTACATTCCGGGTGTTCTTGCCAATCTGGATGGGACAAAGATACTTTCCCTTGTCACTTCATCACTGAATCACTTGGGAGACTAAGTCTTCCTGACAGGTATGCTTTCATGTATGGCATAAATCAGCTCTTCAGCACAGAATAACTGCATGCAGGCCAAAAAACCAGTCTGCATCACTGGCACACTTTAGGCTCACCCCCACCTTTTGCAAAGGTCAACGATGACAAGGGGATGGTATATAGTTTTAAGCTGCTGATGGAGATATTTTCTGTTTCCTAGCTGAGGTGGAGGAGAGTTTCTTTGGAGCTAGAAGAAATGAGAGAAGGGCCTAGAGTAGATGATAGATTTGGGGTCTCTGCCCCTAACCACTGCTTGCCCTCTCTGAAGACTTCAGCTACACTGTAGCTTCTGGGGTGCAAGCATACAGACTGCACATTCTGGCAGTGCTTTGGGGTAACCTTAAAACTACTTTGAAAGTTTGCTGGAATAACCAGCATGCTTGAATGCTGACAGTTTCATTCTTTTCCCCCCAAAGTTCATTCAAAGGCTTTGTTCCTCCTTGAGGGTTTGATGCTCAAACATCTCTGAGGCAAGCTACTTCACACACTTCCCTTTGTTGTGTTTGTGGGCATGATTTCACTATCTTGCACGCTGTTTGCAGCTGATACAAAACACTGCCAAGGTGGAATGGCCCCAGGTGGAAGGAATGGTGACACAAACGACCAGGCAGTATCCCACTTGTGCTTTCTTATGGCTCCCATACTCCTCTTTGGTTTCTTTGAGAGCTCAGGAACTGCATTTCACAGCCAAACAAATTGCCCTGCTACTTCCTTAGTACTCTCCTGCTTTTTAGTTCCCTTCATTTTCTTTTTCCCTACACTCTCATCTCAACACTTGGTAATTTCCATCTCTTTTTCTTAAACAGGCAATGCCAGATCTTCCCTTCTGTCTGAAATCCAGCTCAGATACTTGTAAAAGGCTGAATAAACTATTCTGTCAGCTACGCTAGGGTGAATCTATATCATTAAATGGTGTTTAATTGGTTAATGCACATTCACAAACATTGTTTCAAAGGAATATGCATTTCTTTAGAGTGTCTTTCTCATCCAGCATTGCCTGGACTTGTCCCTGTTTAGCTGGAAAGCTGACATCTCCAAAATGAAACACCTCAAGATGATTTACTCTCCTTTGTAATCTGGTATAATAACAAGCATATCAGCTTCTCTGTTGCCCTACAATGTTCCCCCTGAGCAGACAGTGCTCTCCTCTGCCGTGTGATATTGTGATGTTTTCCAAGGGACACATTGGGGGACTTATTCTAAATATTAGTTCTTGCTGCTCATAGAGAAAATGAATGTTGAGGATCATTAGGATTTCACTCACTCCAGTATCCCCTGCACAAACAGGTCCAGTTGTATAATTAAATAGGCCATCCAAGCACCGGAAAGGTTCTATCCAGAGACACAGCTTTCTAAGGGCTAAGAACAATGCTGATAAAGATCAAGTGGCTAATTGTAAGCAGCAACCTCCAAATTGCCTCCGGATGAATAAATCACAGTGGGTGATCCAAGCATATTTTCACAGGGATACAGTCTCATTCACAGAAGCAGGGAGCTGGAAAACATCAGGGGTGAGTTCCAATTGGCTGGAGGGGAATGAAAAGAGTTGGGTTTCAGTAGGGATTACATCATAGTTTTGTGTAATTATTCCTAGCTGGTGGAACCACTGCAAAAGTGAAGAGGCCCAGAGAGCAGGATTGGAAATCTACAATCTCTGGTACTTGGGGTTGCCTGATCAGCTGCTCTTGTTATGATTTCCTCTGACATTTCCAGGATTAATGTGAGGACTGGCAAAATGCAACAATGAGAGATGTGAACTTCCAGGACTCTTTCACGGGAGACAAATTAAGGGCAAAAATCTTTGTGGTGAATTGTCTGTCCCAGCATTTCTGTGTGAGCTGTGGCTGGAGCTGGACATGGAGCTGGGAGAATGTGTCCTGGTGCATCACAAGAGGCATGAAGGAAGGTGAGGATAGAGACAGTTTATCCCAAATCCTCTCTTGACAGCAACCTGAATGGAAGCTACTGCAATGCAGGGGGGCACTTCTGGGAAATAATCCTTATTGCCTGTTGTCATGGTTTAACCCCAGCCAGCAACTAAGCACCACGCAGCTGCTCACTCACTCCTCACCTCCCTGGTTGGATGGCGGAAAAAAAGTAAAACTCGCAGGTTGAAATAAAGACAGTTTAATAGGACAGTTAAGGAAGAAATAATAATAATAATAATAATGATGATGATGATGATGATGATGATAGAATATACAAAACAAGTGATACACAGTGCAGTTGCTCACCACCCACAGATCAATGCCCAGCCCGATTCCAAGCAGCGATTGTCCACCCCTGGTCAACTCCCCCAGTTTCTATACTGAGCGTGACGTCATATGGTGTGGAATATCCCTTTGGCCAGTTTGGGTGAGTTGTCCTGGCTATGCTACCTCCTAGCTTCTTGTGCACCTCCTCAGTTGGTAGAGCACGGGAAGCTAAATAGTCCTTGACTTAGTATAAGCATTACTTAGCAACAACTAAAAACATCAGTGTGTAATCAACATTATTCTCATACTAAATCCAAAACACAGCACTATACCAACTAACAGGGAGAAACCAGGACACCCCTCCACATCTTGTATTTGACACTGAAGGCCAGTTCCTAAGTGACATTTAGGCACCTATTTGCTCTTTTAGCTATTGAAATCACCATGACATGGGCACCTTTGTGGAGCTGGTTATTGGTATCTCAGCCTTGCCAGATGAAGTGCCTGTGATAACATAGAGGTTGGAGGTACCTCTGAGACCCTTCCCTAATGCCTCATCCGATCGTTGCTGAGTCTGTGGTGACAGGCATGACCAAGCAGAGCAGTGCTGCTGGAGTATGTAGCTGTAGCTGTTCAGAGCATCCTTGTTCTTCAAGGTCCAAGAGTCTCCTTATTCCAGAAAACACTGCCAGCACTGCGAACACCTTTTTATCACAGTGGTTTCCTTGCCCTTTCCTATACAGGATCTGCTGCAATGTTTGCATGTATTTGTTCTCTGCTTTGAGAGTCTTGCTTTTAAAAAAATAAGTTTCAACCCAAACCTTAGCACTCCTGGCTTTCCTTGTTCACCCCCGTGTAATTTCTGGTTGTAAAAGTTGCAGCCACACTCTTTTTTCGCCTAAAACACAGAGCCTGCCAGCCAGCTCCAAAAAGTAGAAGTTCTGAGGGGCAACAAAGACAACAAGCAAGCATGCTAGATATCACCAGCCCCCTCCGACACAGCCCATGTAAACACGTACCACCTCTGGAAAGCATTTCCTTCAGAGAGTCCTGACCAAGACCACCTGTCCTCCAAAGCGGTTCAGCTCCCAGCAGTCTCTTCCTGCTGTGGGGAAGAATGATGATCACATAGCAAAGCCAAAGCCATCCAGCCTCTCCTGGTCTCATTCACATCCAGCTCTTGCCAAGGTCTGGAGGAGAACAGCTGGGCTGCTTGTCAGTGTGTGGCTTCCTAGTCAGCAGCGCTCTCCAGTGTAGGACAGGTGGGAGGTGCATGGAGGTGGTGGCAAGAATTTTAATGTTCTTATGGTGGATCCTGAAGTGTTTGCTACCATTTATTCAGGAGAGCTTGAGCTGAGAGTCAATCTTGAGAGCAGCATCAGAAGACGTCAGGCTCTTTCCTGAGTGTAAGTTCCAGCACTGTGAATTTTGCTCCTTGTAGAAACAAAGCCTGTGCTGAAACGATTGCAGGCTCAGGGAGAGGGTCAGCAGTGACAAGAATGCTGGGACTTCTAAAGAGTAAGTGTGGAGCCAGGGCTCCTGCCTCATAGTGTGTGTGACCTGATACATCAAGGTCTGGCAGCCCTGCGCAGATGCCTGATGCCGCCCGATGCTGGTGGGCTGTTTCATCACATCCATTGCCAAACGCCTGTGCTTGCTTGAAACCCTGCTCACTGCTGATGAGGAGGAATAAAAAAACAGTTCTCCTAAGCACTCTGAGCCACGGCCTTCAGAAGTCCCTCACTTCATTCCCTCCTCGAGGACACAGCCATTTCAAAACCATTTTGACAGCCCATGCCCTTATGCTTTTGGTTAAAGTTAGCCTCTGTGGGTTTATGTGTTAGGCATTAACCATCTCCGGGCTGCTATGCCAAGCTGCAGAGGGATGACGTCTCAGGAGAGCCATTTAAGTCCTCCCTCACATCAGTTCTTTTCTGCCAGCAAACCCTGTGAGAACCTGGGGCATCCTCGCCTTGTGGATGCATGCTGGGGAGAGAAGGGATAAGTGTAGGAAGAAATGGTATCATGGGCTCATGGGCAAAGACAGGGAAATACGCTCTGTTGTGAGTGAAGACAACAAATTCTGTAAGTCTGAATTCAGAAAAGCTCTTTACTCATGGGCCTTTGCAAACGGCATCACAATACCCAGCTAAGTAACTGCTAAGCTGTTCATGGCTGGTTCTCTCCTGAACTCCTGTACTTTGCCTTCAGGCACACTGAACTGTCTTCTCCCATATGGCTCCATCACCTTTGCACAAGACACTGCTGCTGAGAATAATGTGTGGATTATGTAATACACATTTAAACTGACCCAGCTTTGTGCTTTAATGCTGGTTTCTGCACATAGCTGGGTCAGTTTAAATCATAGAAGAAGATCAGGAGATGACAGGACTGTTCCTAGCTCTGCCACTCACTCACTCTTTGCTTTCAGGTAAATCTCTTGATATCTCCGTGCTATAGCTTCCCCGGCAGTAAAATGCAGACAGACACCAATTTTATAAAAAACTTTGAAAATACAGTGATTATAAACTCTAAGTATTGTTATATAATGATACTCAGGTAGTCAAGTAATTAGACTTGCCCTCAAAAAAAATAAAAAACTTTAAGCAAAAAAGAGAATTTGATGAAATCAGAGACTTGCAGGCCAAAAGTCAAACCTGATGGGATTTACCACTATTGACTTAAGCAGGCTTGGTCATAGGCAGCAACTGCAAATATCAGTGAGCACCATGAAGTGCATGTAGGTAGAGCTGCTGGGAGTATTCTGTTAGAATGGTTTCATAGCAGTAAATTTTCAAAGAAATTTATATTTTGTGCTGGAATTTTTTTAATTATTATTTTCTTAATCAGAGAGAAAAAAGAAATCACTTCCACATACTCTGCATGTTATGCTCCTTCCAGCAACAGGATCTTGGAGCTGTGATTTCTGAGGCTTCCAGGTTTTCTGGCTCCAGAGGACTTGCCAGCCACTGCTGTGGAGCCAGGAAACCCCAGAACTCAGGATCCAAAACCCTGATGCTGAGGTTCCCTGCATGGCGTTTCTCTGGCTCAGGGGCTGCTGTGGCTTTTAGCAGCATGATGGGTCATGATAGCATTCACTGGAGAAAACAATGTTCTTTAGGATTTATCCTGACAAACTGTCCTCTTTCTGAGGATAGTTATTTAAATTTCATCGGTTTCAGTCTCTATCAGGCTTTCTCTGATGTTCATTAGACTGGTTTGGCTAGGATGGCTGCGCCCGGGGTCCCAGAGCAAGTCCGTAGCTCGCTCTCTCACTGCAGAAGACAGATGCTAGGATTCATAACAGCCAAAGTTGCTCTACTCCCCGATTTGTTACCAAGTGCAGTTTCTGTGGCCATTTTCAGTGTTTGGCCTCCACTGAGCATGCCAGCACACCTTATGCAAAAGCAATATTACAAGTACCTAGAAGAATGTTCCCCAGAGCCACTACTAGATAGCCAAAATGTGCTATATACATTAGCACAGGTCAGCCCGAAAGCCAAACCCTGACCTGGGAATATGCGACAAGATAGATTTCTTTAGCAGTAGCAGTATTAAAAAAATCTTGTAAGCAAATTAAGAACAAAACTCCATACAATTACAAGCCCTTGCACCTAATTTTTCAGGGAGGGCAAAAATGGAAATGTAAACCTTTTATTAGTACCAGCAATGAGAAATTAGATTTATTTCAGGCATGCAATACATTATTGAAAGGTTGTGCAGAATTTAGAGATGATGTATGATATGTGTGAGGGGGTATATATTATTTAACAAGAAAGTGGGTGAGAGGAAGGCAGCATAAAAAAATGGTGTTCATTTAATGAAGGCACCATGGAAAAAAAGCAAATGATAATTCCATCAGGCAGGATTTGAAGGACATTGGAGTGAGAAAAGTGTAGCTCAAGAGTTCATCTAATTTATCTCACTGAAGATAAAAAGACCATGAAAACTATTTCTAAATGGCAGATAATTCAGATCTGAGGAATGTGTCTTACATATAATTTAAAAGGGAGAAGAATTTGCACTGTTATTATTAATAATGGAACATTTTACTTAAAAATCCAGGAACTTACTGTTCTTCTAGTCTAGTTTTTCTCAGATTGCAGAAAGTTGTCTGTGAAATGTGGAGCCATTTTAATGTTTCATATAGGACAGAAATACTGTTTTCTTTTTTCCAAGACACCAAAGTAAGAGGCAAGAAGGGTAATAAATTTTATCAGGAATCTGTGAGTTTGTTACACAGATGCTTGAGGCAGCTCTGTTTTTTATTCTCTCTCTGACTGGGCTGTCACAATTAAGCATTTCTGCCAGAGCTGTCTGTAGCCACCTTGTCTCATACCTTCCAACTTTGTTCTCTTAGGAACTCTACAGAGCTGTTTTAGGCCAAAACTCACCTCAGACCCTAAGGAGACAAAGGTTACCTATATGGCTGTATAGATTAATTGTGGAACTTCCCGGGAACAACATGGTGTAGCAAAATATGGAAAAATTAAAACCAAAAAAAATCTCTCAACTCATAATGGGCTTGCTAGTGCCACTCTGTTCTCTCCAAAGTCTGTTCCAGGTTTTTTTTAGCTGGAGTTTCAATTTTCAAATGATGAGACTCATAGCATTTCCACTTACAGCCTACTATGCCTTTCAAAAATTTGTCAAGGACACTTTCGTAGAGTTTTTCTTGAGTAAGAATTCTCTCCTGTTCTTAGTTTTATCCTGTCTGAATATACCTCTTTGCCTTCCTTTCAACATTTTACTGTATTCTTTCTGGTTTGAGGTTTTAGACTATTGTAGTTTTTAGTTTGTGCATGACCAGGTTTGTCATTCTGAGCTCTTAGTCACTCTCAAGATTATATTTCCCTACCATTCATTTCACGTCTCCCTGAAATCTCTCCAGTTTTCCTATTGTTTTCTAGATATAAATTCACCAGAATCTTTATAGGTGTGATGACATCATGGCATGAAGAATGGGATCAGCCTGACCCTCGTGGAGTCTCCAGGTTGCTCAGACTTCTTTTGGCAGACCTTGAATGAATGTCTTTCATATTTGGCTGTCCATTACCATCCCATAGGAGAATTCTGGAGCCACCAAGTTAATTCTCTGGGTTCCTGGTGGCTTTGGTCTTCTGTTTGTGGAGAGAGAGGTGCAGAGACCAAGCACTGCAACCTGAAATCCTGACTCTCTTAGTTCCATTTAGGTAGAGTTGTCTCAAACCTTACAGTTTGGGGTGAGTATTGCTGACTTCATGGTACATTTCGTAGATAATTCTGTCTGAAGCTCTCCACCTTGTCTTTTGCTTCTTCCTCTGTCTGCTTTGCAAAGTGCACTGAGAGGAAAGGTACAGCATTAGTCTTGTGAGAAGCTGGGCAGTGACTGCTGTTCGGAGGGCACTGCACTAACACTAGGGAAATGTTGATAAGGCCTTTAAGACCTATAGAAGCCAGTTCTTTCTTTAACCACTGCCGTGTCAGTGAAAACGTCCTCCCATGGGTTATCAAGACAGATTTTCCTACTCCTTCCTCTCTCATTTGGCTATGGACAAGTAATGCTATAGCCAAACACAGCACAAGTGACACATGTCTAAGACATCTTAAAGGTGGGAAGCCAGAGTCACAGAGCAGTAGGAATCATTTATTTCATGTGGAGCAGAGCAGTTTAACTAGTGACCTAGGACGGGTCCAAGCCCATGGAGCGCTCCTGGCCAGCCCACCGCCTACGTCCCGAGGAAGGGCTGTCCACACAGCTCACAGCCCCGTCTCTGCTGTAGCGGTCGGGCTAGACCAGGCACAGGTACAGCTGGGGGTGGGTACAAGGTGGGATGAGGATGGCTGTGGATGGGTGAGGGCTGTGAGCGGGATCCAGCCCGCCTGACTGTGAAAGCTGGGCCACGCAGAGGAGGAGGATTGATACTCAGAAGTACTCAGTAGATGGCAGGATCGGGCCCATCCTGCCTAGGCAAGGGAATCTGAAATCATACCAAGTATCTTCGAGAGTTTAGAAACTGAAGGGAACTGGGTCGGCTCAGGTGGTTGGATTTTATAGCTAGTGTGTGTAACCAGAGGGTAAGGGCAGAGCTAGGTATGAATGACATTTACAAAATGTTCTTTTTCTTTCTTTTTGACTTCTGAGAAATGTCTGCTGGAGAGCTGGATATAGTCTTACACCAGGAGAGAATGTTGAAAGGGTTCAATAAAATATCTCAAACAAAGGAGGCTGTCCTAAAATTCAATGGAACATACTGCACATTCTGAAAGATGTAAGAACCAGTCAAATTCACACTCTTGATGCGAAGCTATCCACAAAAAGATAAGAGAGAAGCACACAGGGGCTAGGATTCCCTTCACAACAACTGTTCAAAACTCCATTGCCTGAAGTGTTCACTACTAAAGGGAAAAGGTGCAAAAGAGCTGCCTGAAACATATTAGGTGAAAGGGATAAAAGGCAAGTCAAACTGAATAGGGAAAAAAAGCTGTAGAGCTCAAACCAAAGCAGTAGAGGCAGGCACTATGTGACTTTTGGGCTAGATAACATAGCTGAAAACAGGGAGTTCAGCTCTGGTACTGAGATGCAGGGAACATCTCAAGATTCAAAAATACATTTAATTTGTAGAGAGAAAGAACAAACTTGCAAAGTGATCCAAAGGAAAAATGAAATGGGTGGCTTTGCCTCCAGTGGCAAAGTTTAAAGAACAGGACAGACCAGGAGGGAAGATCCTGTGTTACAAGAGAACAGACAACCAGGAGATAAAGGCATGGGCAACAAAAGGGGCACATCTGTTAAAAATACTTAGCTGTTTTGCAAGCAGAGAAACCCCACAGTGACTCTGTGACAAGTGAGTATGAGCTAATGCTTTCCTGTGAGGAAAGGGATGCTCTCGTTTGTTAGATACAGCAGATGAAGCAACTTACCCATGGCCACAGTTTTATAGCTATGATTAGATCTCATGACCTTCTGCCTCCATATCCTCTACTCTAGGCCATAGTTCCAGTACTAAATGAATCTGTGCATGAAACACTGAATTTACATCATAAGTAAAACCAGAGTTGTTCCAGATGGGTCACACTGGCACAGAGAATCTAAAAAAAGTCTGGCAACCAGAGCAAATCAAAAGGACTAGAAACTAAATATCTTAATCACTTAGGAGACTGAAAAAGAACAAATACTTAGAGTTTGTGGAAAAAAAAAAGTAAGTGATGACATTTTTTCCAGGGTGGACCTAGAACACAAAAGCACCAAAACATTTGCCCTGCAGAGCTGAACTGGACCACAAGCAAAAGAGAAAACCTGTATTTATGATAAAAAGGAGAAATATGAGTGGTGCACAGATGTTTCTAATCATCTTATTTTCTCATTTGATAAGCTGAGTGTGACTTTGCATTGAAAGAGAGAAATATGGATGTAGTGAAATGAATTGCTATTCAGAGAAAGATATGGAGGGAGTGACTGGGAATACAAAGATCAAGACTGGGAAGACAAATGTTCTGAGAATTTGAAACACCTAGAAAATCTATGCTCCCATTATTTGCCTTTCATTTATGTATGCACTTGTGTATAAACATGTGCACCTGTATATGCATGTATATGTCTGTGTGCCTATATTTTGCATGAGAAATGTCAAGGGCTAGGAACTAATTTTGTGGCATTTTTATCATTATTCTTTTGCTAAAGATGAAACTGATGTAGAACACATGCAGCTGAGAGGAAATGTTGAGCTCCCCTAACTGGATGTGTTTTGATTTGGAGCAGTGAGTCTGGGCCCTTCTCTAACGCTTAAATGTTAGACAATTTTTCTTCCCAAGACTTGTGCTTACCAGTGCACAAAAGATTGTGCCGACCCATTGTCTGCTCTTTGTAGTAATCCGTAAAATGAGGGGAATTTCTGCGGAGCCTTGTTCTTGCGAATGCTGCTGCTTTAGGACTGTTACTCAAGAATCTCCTCCTTATGTGAATAATTGGCTGGTCCACAATCCATATAAATAGATGCATTCATGTTTATTCTGTGTAAGGATTACAGGGCTGAGACCTTAGAAAAGTTTTTCCTCTGGAAGTGTAAGGATCAAAAATTTGGCTGTAGGTTAGTGAGCAACTAGCTACGAGGCATAACAGAAAAAGTCAAATTCCATAAGTACAAAGTAGGGATGATCTCTTTAGCATTCATCTATCTACCTTGAGCAGAATACCACAGGTCCCAGGTGAAAAACCCATGCACTTCTCTAAATCTTGCACTGAATCCTTTCCTATGCAGTTTTCCAGAACAAATGGCCAGGCAAAGCCAGAGACACACAGGGACATGCATAACTGTGTAGATAATAAAACCTGTGTTTCCTACATTGTTGTGATTTCTGCATACAGAAATATATACATATAATTTCTACATACAGAAAATTGATCTTAAAAAGTGACTTGGAGAAAGTGAATAGGGCACAGATGTTCTCTGTCTTTGATAATGGAAAAGTAGAGAGCATCAAATGAAATTATCAGGTGGCAGGCTAGAAACCAAACCAAAGAAGGCAGTGTGTTTTTCACACAACACTTTGTCTGTAGAACTCATTGCTACAGGATATTGTGGGCACCAAGTATATAGGTGAGTTTAGAAAATACTCAGACAAATTAATGTTAAAAAAAAAAATCACCAGGGTACGTTACAGTAAAAAGACCATTGTAATTCGGAGAGTCCTTGAACCCCACATTGCTGAATGCTGCCAGAATATGCCAGGAAAGTATTCTGTATGCTTGCTCTGTTTTTATATTCCTTCCATCAAACCTGCTGCTTACCACCATTGAAGACAAGTTTCTGTGCTGGATGGACCTTAGTTCTGATTTAGTATGGCTGGTTTGATGCTTGCAGAGAAATCTTGCTTATGATGTTTAATCTAATATTTACTACTTGCAGAAGTTAAATAGAACATTGTCTGTAGGTATTTTCCCAATAGAGCAAACCCTGTGGAAAGGGTAAATATCAGAGTTTGGTAAATATCAAGGTTCCTTTTTAATGTCATTATGATAATGTTTTATCTACACAAATAATAATGCTTTAATGTTTCAGTGAGGTTATCTGAAAAACTATATAAAAATGGAAAGAAGATTTTGAAAGAATTTCAGTATAAGGTTCTAAATTTTTTTTTGACCAAGCATGGTAGTTCATTCAAAACCCCTGTTAAGGTGGAAAGTGCTTGAAGTGCTAATATTTTCAGCAGGTGAGCCCTAGCAATACAAACACTTATGCACATGATCAGTTCACACTTCTCAGTAATCCCATTGAACTGAATGGATCTAAATATGTTTTGAAAAGTGGTGTATATGTAAGTGTATATTTAAGTGTGTGTAGAACTGACGTCTAAACAACTTTCTAAAGATTGGCATATTCCTGTCTTGTAATTTTGGCTTCTGTGCCCATTTTAATTGGTTTCTCAATGTTCTGAATAAAGAATCATCCTAACATGTCCTGTTTTTGTAATAAAGTGGATTTTTTTGAAATATCTGAACTGTCAGTGGTGATGTGTAGGACTCCAGGTGCTCCCGCTCATGGTATTGTGGAAGGAGATGACTTTAAATATGGGGCCCAGGTTTACTTCAAGTGCAACGCAGGTTACAGCTTAAAAGGCAGCCGTGTTGCCTACTGTCAGCTTGATGGGATTTGGTCAACACATCATCCTGAATGTGGTAAGGTCACTTTACGTTTTGATTCTTATCAAATGTTTTGGCCATTGTGTTCACATGAAACTAGAATATCCAAATCTCAATTGAAATTTGGTAGATCTGTGGCTTAACGTGGTGTTCTTTACTGTCTTTAAGAAGCACTAGGGATTCTTATTTTTCTCTGCTGGAGCCTAAGCCTGCGAGACTTGCTTATGTAAAGGTCTGACTGAAACATCAAATGACTGAAAAATAAGTTCCTCAAAGACTTCAGGCATACATCCTTCTTACACACAGGCTGGAAATGTCTAGGACCAAAACCAAGTGAGGGACATTGTCTAACGATGAATAGCTACTTCCATTGCTATGTACCTCTGGTACCTTCTCTGCAGAAGTCTGGTGCACTCTGTGGCGGTGATTAGGGGCTTACTGCATGAAGATTAGACTCTTATTTTGACAGAATTCCCATCCTAGAAAAAAATTGGTAAAAAAGGAATTTCTATTCATTCTGGCTGTGCAAGTTAGCATGCCCACCATTCATATTGATTCAGCTGTGAAATTCCAAGCCCCTTCTCATCCAAAGACACTTTTAATTTTTCTTTAGTTGTTTTGTAGTGCACAATTTTATTTCCATATTCCAGAATAATTGTTATCATTTGGAAAAGTTCTTTCACAAGCGTGTTGTTGCAAACAATGTAAATTCGGGGGGGAGTGTTGTGAAACCGCTTTACGTAAATTCATCTGAAAGAGCAACTGATAGGCATTCTTTTGCCTAGAGAGAATGTCTCCAGTTGCAGTAAATGCTATATCAGGATTGTGCTAAAGTCTGTGCTGCATAATGTCCTTGGCTAAATCTATTGAAAGATCTGTCTCTAGACCTGGCTGTTAGTGAAGTGCTAGGTGGTGTAATTTGGGTCTCTCCTTCCCAGATGTTTTTTCTTTGTTTTAATCCATAAAAAAAGTCAAAGCCCAGAGCTTAGTGAAGAAGAGAATTACTGTTCAAGTTACTGATATGCATAGCATGAAATAAGAGAAGGCCCCCATTGACTTATCTGGTCAAGCTTAGGTACATTTGGAAACATCACTCATCAGATCAGTGCAGAGGACAACTTGCAAATAAAGCATTATACTGTGGGTGATTCCCTGTAGTCTTTAGCTGCAATGAAGTTATCAGTCACTTGTTGTTCGCAAGTGAGAGAACCTGTGAGCTACAGAGAAGAAAAATGGAGCCTAATTAAAAGGAGACAAGGCTCTGCTGCTCCTTTTCTCCTGGTTGAGAGGAAGTTCAGACATCCTCTTTGTTTACTGAATATGACTCATGTGGAAAAGTATTTGAGTAGATATATAACCTTCAGCGTGTGCTAAAATCCAATGTTGTTAAAGAAAGCACTGAAATATATGCTTAGCTTGCATTTTATACTCAATGTTAAAAGTGTATGCTCTTCATTGAACTTGTACTGTTACGGTTAGCTATGTGCTGACAGGCTTTGCTGAGCTGAGCTCTGTCTGGTGACATGAGGACAGGGATGTACCCATGCACCGTTACTGTGCTGATAAAACAGAGGTTTAAATAAATGTTTAAGCGCTTTGTTTTATGTTGGTGCTTTTGTGAATTGAGGCTCAGCAGGCAGCCGAGTCTGAAGCAGTGACGTGAAGAGGTCACTTCTGGTCATTGGATATCTCAAGCCTTCCATGCGCAGAGCAGCACCATCGCAAGCTGTCTAAAGTAGATGTTCACTGGTTATCATGCAATGAGACATCAGACAGAGCAGTTAAACAGAATTGCATGTTACTGTCAGCCTGACATGAAAACTGAGATGAAATCCAAAGGAAAAAAAAAGTACTTTTTCAGATGCTAAACAGAAAGAGCAGAGGAGTGATAAATATAGGCAAAAGCATCTATTAGCATCACAGAGGGAATACTGTCATCCAGATTTAGGCCAAAAATTTCAGTTTATTGAGAAAAAAAGCCAAAACAACAAATAAAAAGAAGGAAAATATTGGGAAGGAGGAAGTAAAAGAGGTTTTATAGGCAGAACCTAGCATGAGAAAGCTTTCCATATTAAATTTATATATATATGATTTATATATATATATAGATGTTCTCTTTCAGCTCCCGTATTTCCCTGGATTACTAAGATCTCTCTCTTAGTGCTGAGAAACTGAAATGCAACCAAACATAAAACTAAAATTAAGTAGTCTAGTTTTATTATCCAAGTCCAGTAAAGTATTGAAAGTATTGAAGAAAAAGGAAAAGAACGCCAAAAGCCTGTTTCCTGCAAATAGTTTAAGTGCATCCTTTTATGCTCTTGAAGTAGCCCTGTTAATATTAATGGGACATTAACATCATGTAAAGTCAAGGTTGTTTTTCAGCATTGTCAGCTACATTTTACGGTCTTGTTAACAACTTGAGAATCTTATGCTTTCAATGACGACTAAAGTGTGTATTACAAACAGACATCTGTGTTATCATTTCTTCTCTAATATTTGATCTTTTCAAAGACAGAGATCCCAGATGGGTCTTGAGAAGGCACCTTTAATAAAGTGAAGATTGTGTAGTAACATCTGAATGAAATGCCAAGCAAGCCGATGGGTGAAAATAATGCTGTGAACTTGATAAAATGATTACTATTTTTTTCCCCTATCATTAGTTCTAGATGAAAAAAAATGCTCAGACCCTGGTGGCCCACTCAATGGTTACAGAAGAGTAGTAGAAGACACTGGGCTCTTGAATGGACGCTATGCAAAAATTGGCACAATCATTGCTTTCTTTTGTAACAACTCGTATGTTCTTAGTGGGAATGAACAGAGGACCTGCCAAGATGATGGAGAATGGTCAGGGAAGCAGCCAATCTGCATAAAAGGTAGTTTACAATCTTTTCTACCACAACTCACAAAAGCTGCTATGGTTTTACTGGAGTTTGTTTTATATAATTTACACTCACCAAACAATCACTTTTGCTAAGAATAAACGGTCTGACTGACACCTGATACTGAGACTGGTAGTTTGCCAGCTCTACTGGCTGCTAAACTCGGCCAGAGAAGATGCCAGCAGTTCCAGGAGATGTTTCCATCTTTAAACACAGAAAAGAATGTTCCCTAAGACCCTTATTACCCTCATTCTTGGATTAAAGCCTGTGTAAGATGAAAATTAAAGAAGATCATGAGGGAACTGAAACAGAAGGAAATTGTCTCATCAGAGTTGCTGTCACAGGGCGGAGCTCTACTATCACAATCCTTTTAAGTCAATGGGACCAGTCATGAGTGTAAAAGGCCAAGCCTGTAGATTGTAGCCTTCAAGGTTTCATTCAGAAAACCACCTGAGGACACGCTTAAACTATCTGTATCCATCAAAACACTGAAACACATCTTTAAATACTTTGCTAGAAAGGGAATTATGCTGTTGACCTGGAGCTACTCTAAGTGTGTCTAAAACCCGGAACGGATGAATGAATTCGGGCTGGGGAACTACCAAACTCATTTTCCCAAAGCAATTGTTTGACACGTATTTTAATGGATTTTTTTTAACTGAAGTAATGATAATATAAGGAAATATGTCTGTCCTCTAAGGAATTTGCTTTGTTCTGTTATTTTAGATGGAAATACTCTCTCCCTGAAGTGTTTAATCATCTGTGGAAAGCATCTTTATTGACGATAATAATTTGTGGAAAGCATCTTTATTGATGTTAACTTTGATAATGACATAAACATTGACATACACAGTAATCACAAAGAGCTAGATATTGTTAAATCCCACAGAAAACAAGTGCTCAGGCATACAGATAAAATCCGGCCTGCAAGATTCCTTTTATTCCACTGTGCGCAGCAGGAAGGAGATCCTGGCAGAGTTATTTGAACTGGTAAACCTGAATATTTTATCCTGCTCATGAAGTAAATAAACTGAATATGCAAAACCAGAAATTCTGGATCTCCCTTCTGTTATTGTGTGCATATTGAAGTAACTCTGCAGTGTTCTCCTTTGAATCGGCGTTTCCAGCTCCTTCCAATGGGTGCACAAGCAAGCAGACTCTTAGAAGTCTGTAACATCTTGCAGGCTTTCTCTGTATGCCAAGTCACTGGGATTAGCTGTGTGTGGCTACACAGATGGAAACGAAGTAATTCTTATATAACTCCATTATTGCAAAAGTTTTCTCAGATTCAAAACCATCAGTTGTAGTGGTCTAAATCTGGCATTCAGACACACTAGTGGACAAACCTCCTGCCATGGCTGGAAGCGCCAGTGCAGAAGACGCTTTGTTGCTTCCACTGTTGTAAATGGGATAGATCTGGTGATCTGTGGGGAAGTATTTTTCCAAGGTATTAGTTTTTAGGGCTTATCTTTATTTTAATGCACGTAACTCACCGCCTCTTTTCTTCATCCAGTCCACTATAGCTAGTGAGAGGAAAGAGTGGAAATGTGTATGAACCATAACACTTGAGCTGTGAATGTGGAAAAGTACTATGCAACATTATATTTTTTCTAGCCTGCAGAGAGCCAAAGATCTCTGACCTGGTGAGACAGAAAGTGCTTCCAATGCAGGTTCAGTCAAGGTGAGAACGCAATATCTCCACTACAGTTTAAAGAAAAAACGTGATTGCTTTTCCCTTCCTCTCCTTTCCACCCTGTGTGTTTAGCCTGATAACTGAGCAATGAGAGCTGCTGGGAGAGGAGGTCTGATTAAGCACAGGTTTGCAAGCTGCTGGAGGCAGCCAGGAAGAAATGCACAGTTAAAAATGTGCAAACTACTGGATGATGCTGGAATTAGGCTTGCAAGCTTGTGACAGGCTATGAGAACAGCCTGAGAACAGCTCCTTGGGGCTAATGATGTGTCTTAAAATATGAATATGTGCTGTCTTAGTGAAGAAATGAGAGAAGGGGGTATAACAACATAATCTGCTCACATTAAGTTTCACCATCCAAAACAATAGAGCACAACTGATATAAAGTTGGGTTTGGAGTGGGCATAGAGGAGAGGAGGAAGCAGAGTATCAGGGGAGGAAAGAACGAAAGACCAGACCCTGCCTGGGCTTACCCTTCTGCTGATTTCTTGAAATAAACCCAATCTGAATTAGTTATGCTGCAATGTTCAGGTTCATTTTTGTCCAAGTAGTAATTTCTCAGTTCAGTTTTTTTTTTTTTGCAGTACATGATTCATTTATTTTTAGATGCAGTGCAAGAACTGTCCTCATCTTTGGTCTTGAGAACAGCCATACCAGGTCAGAATAAAGGTCCAGCCCAAGCCACATACTGTCTCTGGCAGTGGCCAGTAGCACATGCCTAGACAGGACTTTAGGAACAAGACAAGCACATACTTCCCAAATACTCTCCCACTCTCCAGCTCTGTAGTGGATGATTGTAGAGATGGCCCTGAGAAGCCATCAGAAGGCTTTAGTAGCTATCAGGGGATTTTTCTTGCTTAAGTTTCTCAGTTCACTTTTGAACACAGGTCTTTTTCATGTTAAATGTTTCAGATATTAACACAAGCTGTAAGAGAGCCCATACAGGCCCCTGCCTCCATAGCATCACGATGGCATCTGGTGTTTGTGGGCTGTTTTTATCCCTTGAAGTAGGATCTCCATCTCATAGATGAACAGTGAGGCAAAGTGTGGATTATGCAATATTGCAAGGTGACATGTGAGGAGGGAATGGGGCCCTGGCAGCCTATGCATGGCCACAGCAGCTCTCATCCTTATTCCGAAATACAAGAAACTTGCCATTGCTCTTGTTCTTAATAACTTTACTTTCCTTGACTGCTGTTATGCATTGCCTCACAGATTCTTTATGACAGAGGCACTCTGTGTCTCTCTGTGATCAAAAATGGAATTACCACATTAAAAAAACATTCTTATGGCTTTTCTGGATGCAGGCAGTACCAGAAATCTCAAGGGAAATTAATTTCCTGATGAATTTTTCAGATGTTAATAGTTTTTTTCTCTAGATATGTTCTTTTAAGTATTAGAGCAAGGGACACATTCCAAGTGATGAAGATTTAAGCATGACTGTAGTTGAGTTTATGGTCCATATCTAGGCTGGTGCATACATTTATTTTTTTAATTCTGTTCCATGTTTCAGCTAATCAGTACAATTTCTAAATGGAAGCTTAGTGATAACTGCAATTATAAAATCTCTGTGGTGAGGCAATTATCCCTGTTAATTGCTAAATCAAGAAACTTTATCAACATGATTTAATCTGAATCAATTCCTAATATTGCCTATTAAAATGTTCACTGGAGGAAAGATGTGCCTAACTCATCTCTAGTGAGAATTAGTTACGGCAATGCTAACTTCTAGCATCATTTCTTTATTTAAAAACATGGTATCTCAGTCCTTTTGTGAATGGTGAAAACTGTTCTACATTCAGAGGCAACTGGTTGCAATCCAGAAACTGTGAAAGGAAAACAAAGAGACACAAACAGAAAATTTATAAACGTATGTGTATTTATATAAGTATACATATATATGTAAATAAAATAGCTAGGATGTAAATGGGAATATTGCTAAACTATGCTGGAATGATATTTTTGCTTTATTCTTTTACAAGCAAACTTCATATGCTTTTAAATGATACTTAGCACAGCTGGTTATAAAGCTATCGGAGTGATCGCTTTTATATATTATTATTATTATTACTTTGTGTTCTTTGTGCCTTGAAATAGGGAAACACCATTGCATCAACTTTACTCATCCGCATTCAGCAAGCAAAAGCTTGACATCTACCCAACCAAGAAGCCAGCGCTGCCATTTGGAGACCTGCCCCCAGGGTACCAGCACCTGCACACTCAGCTCCAGTATGAGTGCATTTCCCCTTTCTACCGCCGCCTGGGTAGCAGCAGGAGGACTTGTCTGAAGACAGGAAAATGGAGTGGGAGAGCCCCTGTGTGTATTCCAAGTGAGTCTCCAAGGGACAAAAACTGCACACATCCCTGGGTGGATGGGGGAACGGGATGTGTATTCATCTTAGGTAATTAGGGAGTCCCAGCGGTGTAGGCTGCCTATGCTTCCAGCTGGGAGACAGCAGCGACAAAGCTTGGAGGATACATGGCTCTTTTTATCCACTGGTAGAACTTGTGCAGTTGATGGTAAAGGGATCAAGCTTTCAGCACTGTAATTTGCCATCAATTTTTCTACTCTTTTATTGAGCAAAAGGTGTAGTGAGTTTGTCTCATGATTTAAAAATGTCCTTCTACTATCACTTCATGTTTTCCTGTGTTATTTACTGCAAATATGATTCTTCTTTCACCTCTATACTTTGGCACACAGCTGACGAAAACATCAAAGTTTAAGCAATAGAATGGAGAGTCTGCATTTTAAAGAGGCTTTTCCCTCAATATACCCTGCTAAGGAAGGGTTCATATTGCAAACTATAAGTCCAGGTAAAATCTTATCCATACCTAGTGCACAGAGTAAGTCAGGGTAAGAACATCACAAGATCTGGTACAAGCCAATACTGACATCAAGCAAACTGTAAAATGTAGCTCCTAATGTCAAGCAAATTTTTGGAGTTCTTGTTTGTGGTTCTGCTTTGAGATCATCTCACGTATTGAAAAGTATTTAATTCAATCCTTTTCACTATGAGCATGCACACACTACATCCTGGGAAAAAAAGTATGTTCTAAAGGAGACGAAAAAATGTGATCACATGATGTAACTCTTTCAACTGAAGTAAACCTTTCCTAATACAGGCGATTTTACCTCACATCTGAGACCAGGTAATATATTTCCAGAGCTTTTTCTTTTCCGCCGGATGGCTGCTGATTTAGATGCATTTGCTTCAAGGTTCTTGTTGCAAGAGAAGTCTGTTCTCATAGGCATGGACTCACCCGTGCTAAGGCCAGTTCTAGGAGACGACCTAATAATCACTCTGTGACTGCCTAGGGTGAATTTTAGTGCACTGCTGGCTTTACAGTGTTTTATTATAAGCAAGAATCAGGGGTATTCTTTCCATTTCTTTGTGCAGTCATCTCGTTATAGTGCAGCTTGATAAGTTTGTAATGAATATTCACCTGCTCAAGTGCTAAATCCATTCCTGCTTCCACCAGGAATTCAGGTAATAATGGAAAAATTAAAAAGTTTTTTTTAAAAGTTATATAAAATACTCTTATATTATAATTCTGAAGGTTGGAGGCAGTGGTTAATTAGAAAGCTGTCCCTTATGCTAACCATTGCAGTTTGGTTTCTTTTGGCACATCCTAAGCAGGAATCAAGAGTGATATTCAGATTCTTTGGTGAGGAACAGGCGTCACCTCATTCTTGGCTGATGTTTCCTCAGTCTGTGGAAAAGCAGAAAACATGACCCTTCAGAAGACAATGACCTCTACCAGGTGGCCCTGGCAAGCGGCAATCTATCGGACGGCCAACGGGGTGAAGGAGAACAGTCTCCGGAAAGGGGCCTGGATTCTTATCTGCAGCGGGGCCCTGGTGAATGAGCGCACGGTGGTGGTGGCAGCTCACTGCGTCACTGACCTGGGCAAGACTGTTGTGCTCAAGACAGCAGAGCTCAAGGTGGTTCTGGGGAAATTCTACAGAGACGATGACAGGGATGAAAAGACCATCCAGAACCTGCGGGTGAGTAAGTCTGCTGGGAGCGGAAAATGATGAGCACAGACAGATGCTGATCACATCCATCTTGTACGGGGAGAAAAAGGTTATCCTTCGAGCAATATATTGTTTCACACACTGTTCTTTGAAATGCATATCTAGAGACTCAACTGGCAGAGCTGTCATGGCACAGGGTTCATTAAATTCCCCTGTCACTGTCCAACTCATATGTTCACCCCCTAACACAGATCACAAAGAAAATAGCTCAGGTTACATGGGCCACGATGTCTTGAGTGATATTGCCAGACAAAAATTAGAAGAGGTGCCAGCTACTCATCAAAAGTGATTAGCGTAATTTATGAGGGAAACACTTGTGCTCTAGATCCTGGTTTGATGCCATGAGCTCATTTCACGTCTCAGCCCCAGCGCTGTGCAGCTCTAAACTCAAAAGAAGGTTGTGTCTGACTCCAGCATCTCAGAATAGCATCTCAGGCTCACCAGACTGGGTTTTTTTTTTCAAGTAGAACTAGGAAAGTTGAAGTCAAAATGAGGAGACATATAGCAATTTTGGCTGTGTCTGTCTCTTTGTCTGGAGTGGGGAGGAATGTGAGTTAATTAATGGATTTTATCCAAGAAATCATAGTTAATTTGATCCCTCCCCACCTGCATTTTTAGTTTATTTCTTTCTCTAATTCCAGCTTTTTCAGACATTTCCTGTAAGGAAATTTTTTTTTTCTTTTAAATGTTTCCTTATAAGAATCCTATCTGTTCTTGTGGTGTTTCATCAAGGTAATGAGCAGTAAAAGTTTGGCCTCAACATTATGTAATGTATTGCTAGTATTTTTTTTGGTGGGAAGATGGTTGAATTTAAATAAGAAGATAATATTTCAATTCAAAGCCCTGCCCATTCAAATTCTACAGGCTGAAGATGACATGGCAGGTGAAATCTTTTCAGCAAACAGTGGCAAAACTTGAACTGCACATTAACTCCCCATTTTGCTGAAGGAAATGCCCTTGACTGCTTTTCATTAGGAAGAGTTTCATGCAATAAAAACCGTCCTGAAATCCAAGCCAAAAAAAAAGTCAGAAGATGCTTGATCTCTTTGCATGCTTCTCATTTGTGTGAGCACTATGGTGAAAGAACAGTTTGGGAGTGGAGGGTAGAGGAGAAGTATGCAAAATAAACTAACATGCATTATAGTATAGAAAGAGCGCTGCTGACTTGCTGTTGCTGTTAACTCTACAATCCTTCCTTCTCTTTCCTCCCCAGATTTCTGCCATCATAGTGCATCCCAATTATGACCCTATATTGCTTGATTCTGACATAGCCGTCATAAAACTCTTGGACAAAGCCAGAATCAGCAGTCGTGTTCAACCCATTTGCTTATCATCTTCTCATGACTTGACTTCATCCACAGAGGATCTAAAAATAATGGTTACTGGCTGGAAGATACTGGCCGATGTTAAAGATCCCGGATACAAGAATGACACAATCCGCATGGGAGCTGTTCGGATGGTGGATTCACTGTTGTGTGAGCAACAGTATGAGGATAATGGGATACAAGTCAGCATCACTGACAGCATGTTCTGTGCCAAACAAGACCATACAGCCTTTTCTAATATCTGCCCTGCTGAGACTGGTGGGATTGCAGCCATAACTTTGCCAGGAAAAGCATCTCCTGAGCTAAGGTGGCACCTGATGGGATTAGTGAGCTGGGGTTACGATAAAACTTGCAGCCTAGAACTCTACAGTGGCTACACCAAAGCTCTTCCCTTCAAAGACTGGATTGAGAAGAACCTGAAATAAAAAGCCATGTCTGGAAGTGGCATTTTGTAACTACCATAATATCTCTCTCAGTCTCTGCTGCTTTAGGATTCTCATCCCAGTGGTGAGCCGCGTCTGGGATAAGGTTAAGGCAGACAGCCTGGTAGCTTGTCCTGGGATCAGATGTTCCATCAGCCTACTTCTACTTAACCCATGACAGAGGGTCTTAGTGCATGAGAAGTTTTGCCATATTTCACCTGTCTCCCCTGGTGGGAGGATGATGCTCTGCTCCTGAGTCTGACATACAGAAACAGGACAGCAAATTCTGACTGAAATTAACCTGTAGCGTGGAGTCCCCTAGAGAAATCGACGGCAAGCCTCTCCCAAAGACCTGTGTGACTGAGCGGATGAGGAGGCTGGAAAGAGCAGCCTGAATTCATTACGAAGGATGCGCTTGTTATGGTATGTGCTGTCTGTATTGCCATACTACAATGTAATCTTTTTCCCTCCCAAGTACTTTACACATTTAAATAAACCATGATTTTTTTTTTAACCTACATACCCATGTCTGACATTATTTGGATTCCTTGTTGCTTTATCTGTGTCACACTCTAGGGACTCCCTACTGCCCTTGTCCATTTGCATGTGACTCTCTCTTGGGATGCTTCAGGCACACCGTAAGGCAGAATAAGCACAAAAATCAATTACTACATAAATAACAAGATTTTTTTTCTTTTACGTGAACTGTTGCAATGAAATGTACAGGGGAGTTCTCTCCCACATTGTGTTCTGAGCAGATGAAAACGTGAAACATACTATTAAAAACATTTTTCCATGTCGATTATTTCAAAGACCTACGAAAACCTCAGGAAAGCTTCTGGTTTCTGTCAGTTCACATACTTTTGTGGCAAAACAACTCCTCTGTAGCTCTTCAGGGTGAAGAATAATGTCCAGGTCTCACACCTAGTAGAGGCTTTTCTTGCCTGGACTCTTTGACATCAAAGTGCAAGATTCTCCCATTGGGCACATTGTCTAGCGGAGAGACTTTGGTCTCCTCATGGTCCCTACTCACTGCTCTTTCACTAAATCATTTGCTGCTCAGTTGTGGCTAAAGACTAGAGAGGAGCCCTAGAAACAGTTAGGGGACAGGAGAATATCTCCCATCAGTAAGGACTCCTGGAGAAGTCACCTGTGACACCCTGGAATTTTTAGGACCTCCAGATTATTGCAGTGCCCAAACCAGCTGACAGCAATAGCTGGATGTGAAGGCTGGGGCTCTGATGGAAGGATTTAGTAGTCTCCCCAAGAAGGACTCAGACCCTGAAGTCATGTTCTGCCTAGCCTAGTGCATGGCTATGGCAATTGTAAGCTAACAAGGCTGGTCTCAGCTCCTGATTCTCTGGGGCTGTGAAATCTTCTTAAGAGTTTCTTAGCGTTCAGTAGTTTCCACCTACTTTTGAATCTGAAAATTGCTGCTAAAAGGGCAATTAGTATCGGAGGTCATTCCATGTAATTTATTTTTTGCTTTCCTGGGCAGAAAGACTTAACGTGTTACACTTTTGCACTTTTATTATTTTCACTGGCAGTAGGACCAGGTGATGTTGCTTGAATCAAAAAGTTTAAGGGCTAGAACCAAAGTGTACCGCTTCTTTTTATCTCGTTTGTCTGTCTCCTGCCAAGAGATTATGCTTGGCCGACAAACTACATGGCAACAACAGCAACAAAAATTCTGAATTAAATGTGAAAAATAAGATGTGTTTCATTCCTTTGCTGGGAGGAACACGTGCCAGTGAATGTGTGGTACTCCTCTGCTGACAGGAGGGGTTAGAGAAGATTCGGTGACAGTTCTGGAGAAGGGCAAACTTGCAGAAAGTCAACATGGGTTTCTTCCTAACACTATTGACGAAGAGTGAAATGAGAAAGGAGTAGAATTGTTTGTTGGAGCCTGGCTTGCCTGGTCAGAGCTCTTCCATGGTTCCATTAAGTGAGAATCTCTACACCCTAATGCTAAGAGCAGTTCTAAAACAGAAATCATAAAGGTCTGTGAGCTGGTTCTTTTCTCAGTCACGACACTGTGACTGCATTGCTCTCCGTAGCATTATTGTTTCCCGCTGCTGCAACTGAGAGAGAAGAAGAGGCCCTACATGTTTTTTTTCTCCCTCTAGGATTTGTCCAGTACAGGACTAGGCAGTGCACACTGATCTGCAAAAGTCTGCATGAATTCCAGCCTTAGCCCTCACTCTTCTCCTTTTACTGAAGGTCAGCCGTGCCTAGTATTTACCGACCCTCTGACTGCTCCTCAGCATTGAATCCCGTCCCCGTTTGGCTTCAAACCACTCACAGATCTGGCAACGGAGAGCTCAAAGTTTCTGGGCTTGGGCAGCAACCACATAGCTGCTCACTGGCTGTATTTCACACAAAAGTGTATTCTTCAAGAGAAACTTGGAATTCATGGACTGAGAATCACAGGAGGAGGTTGCTACAGCTGTGTGTGCACAGCGGAATTCAACCCCCGCTTCTTTTTACAGTCGTGAAGCTCTTCAAAGGAAACAGAAGCAAGAAAACAGCCAGGCTTCTCTCCACCCCAGGATTCGATTTTAGCATCGTCCTTTAGAGAGAGGAATTAGCTGCAGCCTTTGCTTCTGCTTCTGGACCTCAGTGATGTTGGAATCCTGGATTCAATTCTGGCTGATCTCTAAACGCAAACACAATGTTTTATTTCTGCTGTTACAGGACACAATGTATTCACATGTGCAGGTGGGCAGTCACACCAGCATCCCCAGGAACCCGTACCAGGTGTGGTATTTGCAGGAGCTACAGATCAGCTTGTCCCCTCCCGCCTGGCGGGTGACCCACAGCAGCTCCTGCTTACGGCCTGTGCGGAACAGCAGTCTATAACGCCAAGAGTGAGGGAAAACAGGGGAAGAATGGTTGAAAAAATCAAACTGTGAATTGGAATCGCTAATCCCTTTGAGAGCTAGGGTCTATTTTTAAGATGCAAAACTATTCCAGACATCTCCTTCCGAACAGGTGAGGATCTGTGCCATCTGTCGCAGAAAGGGTGTGAAACAGCACAACCTGGGTGGCAACACATCTTCCCTCCGAGGAAGAGAGCCGAGCCTTCGGGAAAGGCTGCAAAGAGACTGCCCTGAAAATGAGAGAGCAAAGCAGTCTCTGCGTTCTCACTCACTCCAGCGGATTTATACTTCTCCCTCTGCGTGTTTTGGGGGCTGGGGGTGCATTCAATCACTTCCAACAGCCAGGGCGTTAGCTGGAAGCGGGCGTACCGACCTGCCAGCCTTCCCAGCCGTACCTTCAGCGGCTCCGCAGAACTGCCCCGCTCGCCCCCTTCCCTCGACACGCCCGGTCCGTGCTGAGAGCACGAGACAAAAGATGGGTGTTTGACCGGGAGCAGGGGACGTGCGCCCAGCCGCGCCCTGCCGCTCTCACGGGCAGGCGCGGGAACCGGCTCGGCCGCAGGAGCGCTGCCCCGGGGGGAGCGGGAGCGCTGGCGGG
>Ga0065711_1003771_pt1 | contig 29331 bp, 23 predicted proteins | sample Hoacrofraction12_FD_59098 | JGI IMG/M metagenome (GOLD analysis project Ga0065711, IMG submission 59098) | Hoatzin crop microbial communities from Cojedes, Venezuela - Epithelial fraction 12 v2 (version 2) | ecosystem: Host-associated > Birds > Digestive system > Esophagus > Crop | place... | reverse complement strand
TCCTAATACCTAATCTGAATCTTCCCTAACACAACTTGAGGCCATTGCCTCTCATCCTATCACTAGTTACCTGGGAGAAGAGACCAACACCTGCCTCACTACAACCTCCTTTCAGGTAGTTGTAGAGAGCAATAAGGTTACCCCTCAGCCTCCTCTTCTCCAGACTTAACAGACCCAGTTCCCTCAGCTGCTCCTTGTAAGACTTGTTCTCTAGACCCCTCACCAGCCTCGTTGCCCTTCTTTGGACATGCTCCAGCAACTCAAATGTCTTTCTTGTAGTGAGGGGCCCAAAACTGAACACAGTACTTGAGGTGCAACCTCACCAGTGCTGAGTACAGGTGCACGATCACCTCACTACTCCTGCTGGCCACCCTATTCCTGATACAAGCCAGGACGCCATTGGCCTTCTTGGCCACCTGGGCACACTGCTGGCTCATGTTCAGTTGGATGTCAACCAGCATCCCAAGATCTTTTTCCGCTGGGCCTCTCCTCCCCAAGCCTGTAGTGTTGCATGGGGTTGTTGTGACCAAAGTGCAGGACCCGGCATTTGGTCTTGTTGAACCTCATACAGCTGGCCTCGGCCCATCGATCCAGCCTGTCCAGATCCCTCTGCAGAGCCTTCCTACCCTCAAGCAGATCGACATTCCCACCCACCTTCGTGTCATGAGCTCATGTCACCAGTTGCAGACTTGGTGTCACCAGTTGCATGATGCCAAAAATCAAGACTGAAGAACCAGGGAAGGCTGTGAAATAAAGGCCAATAAAGTGCACATCTAATTTCTCCTCAGTGTAGAACAACCCTAAAAGACAGTGATCTATTCCAAAGCATCTTCCTAGAGGTTATGCACTTGTGCTCTTTTTCTCTGAGCGTGAAGTTACTTGGGCAAAGGGTGGGAAACACACGAGAAGAACTTGAAAATATTACGTAAGTCGCTAATAAAAAGGGAGAGACTTTCTGCCACCCTCTCACCACCCCACATGAAGCCAAGGGCTGCAGAGCCCCTGGAGCACTCAGCACTGGCAGACAAAGGGCAGAAGGGATGTTTAAATGGGTGATTTTCAACTAGTGCTTGGAATTTGCCAGTCTCTTCCCCAGTCTTGCAGGGTTTGCAGCTCTCTGAAAACACTGAGAATCATGAACCTTATTATGCCTCATAAGCCTTAAGGATTTTGCCTCTTCTGAAGTACCTTGCTACCGAGGTAATTTCTTTATCTAGAAAGAGAAGATCTTCTAATGAACTTCAGATGCAACAAGCCATTGCAAAGCTCCCCTTCATCAATGGGTAACACAATTGTCAGGGGTAACTTTTAACAATATATTTTGGAAGAGGCAATAGCATTAATGGAGAGCAAACTATGGAGAAGTTACAGAAAGAAGCCTGATGTTGTCTTTTCTATCACTTTTCTCTGTGACAAAAAGCAGTAACAGTGCAAGTCAAAATATTGCCATGTGGGGTCAGATTTTGAGGGCTGAATCCACTGAGAGCAAGACAACTAAAAACCCCTTTTGATCTGCTCTTGGTGACTATTTACATAGTGTTTAAGCATCTGCTTAGATCCCAGAGCAGCACATGTGCCTAACCACCCCAGGGAGAAGGTACCTTTCCTGGACCTTCATTTTACAGCAGCACAAGATGACTCAGAAACCCAGACTTAGGAAGATTTAAAGTCAGTTGACCACTGATACTGGAGATACACCTACTGGAAAGAGCATGGGGACACAGCAATAATTTCTGGGGAGAGGTATATTGTTATCGGGGTACTGGTTTATCATGGGAACATCTAACGGCTACAAAGCAGCTCTGATTTCAGGTGAGGCTGTGTAGATCCAATGTGCTTGCAGCACAAACAGACAAGGCAGAAAAAAGAAGGATTCAGCTTGTGCTTTGGAGAGGAGGAATGGAAGTAGGGTATGCCTAGTCCCAGATCATCAACAATATTTCAATGTGGGATGTGGATGCTTGAGTCCCACCAGGTCTTCCAGCCTGACAATGCAAGTACCTTATAGAACTACTGGAACGCAAGCGTCCACATCCCTCACTGAGAGCACACAAGTGCACTGAGTGGTGAAGGCAGAGGGTGTGCAAGGGCAGTCAAAGGAGGAATTAGAAAGTCTGGCTGAGAGAGACTATGTTTCGCACACAAGGGAAGTGCAATGCAATTTCAGTCCCCACCAGCTACAGAGCCAGTCTGGAACTTTTTGTAAATCAAATCAGGCTTGACTTTAAGTGCTGCCTGCACCTTCTCCCAGTAGGGCAGCCTACAAACACCTAAAAGAAATCTGGCCACCACAGAAACTGAATCGCTACAGAACAGGAGAGCCAGTCTGAGAGCAGCCAGCCAGTCAAACTCTAATGAACTACCAACAGCAGCACTGGACACTCACACCAGCAGCCCCAGGAAGTTTCCAGCCCGGGCTCTACATTGCCAAAAGCCCATTATTTCAGCAGTTGTGGCATGACCAAAGCCTTTCTATAGATGGAGAAGGTAATGGGCCCTCCTCTTAAGTACAAGGCTGAGTAGGCAATACTGCCTCAGGTGATCCTGCAGGCTGATTTCTCTAGCACGTGAAAAAACTTGGGTGCCTGTTTGAAACACTCTTATTCGTGAAGTGAGTTGGAGGCATGGCTGTCATGTATGTCTGGGACGTTGCTATAAATTGCATCTCTGGACCTGTGTCATTTGTGGCTTTATTTCCCCAGGCACACAGAGGGGACTTCATAAGTGGCATAGAACAAGGAGCAGTCTGGTGGTCAGACCTCGGTCAGAATCCTCACCCCAGCTCTCTGCAGGTTATGACCTCTCTACAGTTCAAATCACTAAGAGTAAAACTCCAGCATGGTCAGCTGAAGCAGGGCAGAGCTTTTCAGTGTAGGTTGCAGTGGAGTTGCTGGATACCACAGCAAGAAGCCCAAGTGATTTGTACAGACAGGAGGGTGGGCAGGCTGGGTGGCCCAGGGAGAGACATAGGTTGCAACCTGTGAACAGACCCTGAGGCCATTCCTTTTCACCAAATTAAATTGAGGCACTTCCTTGTTCCAATGAGAACTTCCTCTCATCTGCCCTCCCATCAGGTTTTGAAGCTCCCAGTCAGTTTAGCAGACATCGAGGATAGCATTCGCTCTCCCTTCTGCAGAGGATCACAACTTGGCTCTCCTCTCCTTATTAGGGTACTGCTTTGAGCTTAGGCCTGGGCTGCTGAACACTTCCTGGTCTTAAGACACTCCCTGAAATTTCCTCCAACTAGATGACATTCACCCTATGCAAAGGGCAATGCCAGGTCCAAATTCACACATGCTCACCTAGTTTCCCTTTCACCATTTGCAGGGCCAAATCCTCTGAAAAGCCACAACTTGTAAGACGTACTTTCCAAAGCCAGAGCTGAGCCATCCCCAACCCCTTTGTGCATGCCATTTCTCCAGGCTTCTTAGCAAATAGCTTTCAGATCACACAGAAAAAAGTAAAGATAGAGTTCTCGTTTGGGTTTTCATAAAACCTGTTCTGCACCAGGTGAGGAGAGAGGGAGAGTTGGTGCAGGGCTCTTTCTTGATCTCCATAAAAAAAGCCCATCAGCAAATCCCTTCATTAAACATCTGCTTTAATAAGATAGAATTAAAGAGAAATATTGATAGCAAGTAAATCTTACATCCCGTCAGATGCTGGGAGCTCTGCAGCATCGGACAGACCCCAGATGAATTTTCCTACATGGCTTCACAGATCCTGTCCCTGGAGAGACTCATTTTTGGTCATCTGAGTTCTTATTTTCTTACAAGAAAATAAATCTATTCACTATGTGTACTGTCAAACAGATAGGATGTTCACATGATAACTCCTTGCTCACAGTCAAATAAAGGCAAGGCCACACAGGTGGTGTAATTGCAGGTACCGACTGGGAGCTGACCAGGGGCTCCCCTGTTACCATGAGCTGGTTGAGTCTGTCCTGCAACCATGGGATTCATGCAGCACAGCCCAGCCTGAGGGCCACACTGGGCACCCAGCGCTGCCCCGCACAGTAAGGGCATGCGCATACTCAAAGCCACTCTGATGTGGATCACTGACTTTTCCATGCACAGTGGCTCCCGATCAGGATCACTGCATTCACCTCTTGATCCACATAGAGTTTTTCTTTCCAAAGGAATGATAAGTTACAGATTATGTTAATAACATACAGGCTCCCCAAGCCCTAAGTACAAGGCACAATAGACCATACATGGCGCGTTCAAGATCACTGACTCCTCCAAGACAATGTCTTCCAAAATGCACCCAATACAAAACCTTAACACAACCAGCAGTGCAACAGCAGGGTTTGGGGCATTTCTGCCGAGGGCTGCTGAGCTCATTTTATGAGGATCATGCTGCAATTTATGCGCTCTTGTGGAATTTCGTTTGTCTTTGGTTGAATTTTCCATCTGCCTAAACATGCCCATGAGAGCTGAAGATGCCCACACAATTCTTGTAACGTTACACCTGAGCGACAATACCCACAGCTCTGCCCAGCCACCTCCCATCCTGCTTCTGCTTGGCTGGCAGAGGTCAGTGGGCCTTTGCCTCTGCACCCGGGTTTGTGCGGGCATGTGTGCCCACTTGCCGTGTTTGACGAGGACATGCAGCTCACAGCACCAAGCCCTGCTCCTTTCCAGCGGGCATCGCGCCTTCAGCTCCCCCTGGCACAGCCCTGCACTGCAGAGCTCAGCTGGTACCTTCAGCACAGCCTGCTAAACAATGAGATCTCTCTTCCACCATCCAAAGCAGACACCCCTCCCAGGGATTCAACCAACAGAGCTAAGTTTCAGTGAGAAAGGGGGACATGTAGAATCAGATACCCAGATTTTGATTGCATTTGACCAGGCCTAACAACCATGGGAGCAGCTTCACAAGTACAGAACACCCAGCAGAGCTTGCAGAGCAGCTCGGTAGCCTTTTCACACTGGGACTTGTCTGTCTTTCCAACCCAGAGATACAACAGTTGCGTCACGGTGGCTCAGAAGTCATGCCAAAGCCTTTTCTTCCTGGAGGAAGCCAATGTCGGTCTCAGGCCTGCATTCATCTAAGTCCTAACAACCCCTGGGTCCTAAGAATATGTAAACTGAGAGGCTTTTCCAGGGAGAAGGACAAAAATGTAATATGGGTTGCATGCTTGTACAGCTCACAAATGGGTGGCAGCATTAAAGTCCTGCTACATTTTAACACCAGTAGTCAATAAGGAAGAAAAAAACAATTTTTAACTGAGCATTCAAATATACCTGAGTCATCTTCCCCTTTGCACAAAAATCACCTCTAATCCCGACATCCTGGGCAGAGCTCTCTGATTCACACACATCCCCTTTGCAGTCACCGAAGCTTTAAGCACTGCGATCCCTTAGCTGTAGTCTTGCTAAAGGAGCCAAGCTACATTTTGTTCACATTTCACCTCCTCCTTCCTCTTCTCACAAGAATTTCCCCAGAAGGGAAGCTGAGCTGCTGCATACACCAAAAGGCAGAAGTCACCTTGGGCAACCTGTCTTGGGATCAGCCACCAAGACACAGCTGCATTCAACTGACTGGATCAAAGCACACAAGACAAACAGATTTCTCATCACACTACCTAAGTATCCAGCTGTGGAACATGACTAATGCTCAAAGCGTCAAATCCTTGATGCTTATCTCAGCTCCTGCTCCTCAAGAAGAGAGCGAACCATGCAAAGGGCACACACACACACACACACACGCTCACACGCACATCAGTGACTGGAGCTCTCAAGTCAATGGGAGTTCCCAGAGAACATCTACTTCTGTTGGAGCAGGTCCCTTTGCTTTCATTCACAGAAAATTAACAGCCCTCTAGGCAAATCTTACCTAGAGAATATGCCATTGGGAAAGCACAGAGAATTTTCTGCTCCTTTTTAAGGCAACTAAGCAACTGGAAGCAAGAGGAAGTCAGCAGTGGTGAGCAAACAAGCATCTGAGAAGCACCATTTTAACAAAATTCACAAGTAAAGGTGGTGATGTTATTCCCCATTTCCAGCCAAACAGAATCTAAATGCATCTGAGTACAATGAACACAACAGCACCATGGGCCTAAAACCACAACATCACAGAGGCTACAGGCTTGTAGCAAAGTATTAGAGGATGGGGCTTGGCAGGCACACACATTGCAGTTATTTTGGAGTTAATGCTGTTGTTCTTGGTGCCACCACCAGAAAAAGCAGCATGCGTAAGTCCAAAAACAGTGTAAGCCACTGCGGCTGTTGCAGGTTTGCAACGGAGGTAGCAGCTTGCTACAAAACTCCCCTCCTCCTCCAGACAGGGTAGCAAAGGAAGTAAGTCTTTCCTAGGCCCATAGGCATCAGACTTCAGTGCCATAACCCTGAGGTCTCTGTAGCAATGGCCTCCTGGCCAGAGAGCACCTCAGCCCAAAGCCTCTCTGCTGCCTTGGATGGATGCCCTTGTTGCATCCAGGGAGATGTCATGCACATGTGCTGCTGGAACGACTTCTGCTAGCGAATGGAAATCCTCCCATGTGGCTGCTGAGCCCAGTGCTGCAGCAGTCACTCACTCCATGCCACACTGAGTCATTCTGAATAACAACTATTGATGTCAAATCAATTTCCAGGAGCCGGTTCAGCTATGCACAAGTAAAGGATCTGCTTACTGTGAGTTACAGTGGGGCAAAGCAGTACCAGCTGACCTACAAGTAACCCCACAAGTGGGTCTGTTTGCAAGTGTAAGCTGAAGGCGCTTTTTGATTTACACTGATAGACGTCTGCTCAAGTAAAGAACCAGAAAACGAGCCACGTATAGGGACCAAATAGTATCAGAGCCCATTCCTCCTCTTTTGTTATGACCATTCAAAATAGGTATGTTTTTATGGAAATCAAGGGGTGATGCTGATACCAAATCAGCCAAGTGAGAGAAGCATCAGGGCTCTTTGTTTGCTGATACTCAGATATTGGGCAGGTGAAGTCTTCACTGCACACAGCCAGGGCACCACACAGAGCTAGGGCACTTTAGTCTGTAGCCTAGACCCTTTCCAGAGGTACACAATGCCATACAGAGCTGATGTGCTCCCACAATCCTGCCCAGGGCTGCTACGCAAGGCTGTAAAGCAGCAGGACCAACCCCAGGCGGCTCTCCCCAGGCCCTGGTGCCAGCCCGACCCTTTCCATGGCATGCGTATCCTGGCCTGCATCAGGCTGTCTCACCCTGTGCGACAAGCGCAGCTGTGTGTGTTTAGTTTACCCAGAGTGGCACTGGGGGTGGAACAGTGACCTTTCTCATGAAACCGTATGGGAAATGAAATTCCCTCTTTCAAAACTTTGTCATGTCTCAACTAGCTGCTCTGCAAGTAATTTTTACAAAAGGAGGAGGGAGCTGTCAGCTGAGACCTGTCAGTGACCGAGAGCACAAATCACACTACCTCCGCAAGCCACGGAGACAAAAGCAAAGCACTTGGCAAGGCGACTGCTAACCCCGCTGCCTNGGTGCCAAGCTACCCAGGCCGCCTCCTCCAGTGGGCTCCTTGGAGCAATGCAGACGGGAGGAGCTGGCAGCCATCATGACAGGCAGCAGGGGAGGGCTGGGAAATCGAAAGAAGGGCCATTTCCACACAGAGAAACATTCCCATGCCTTGAAGCAAGCAGGAGCTTGTGCCTAGAAGCTCATGTCCCATCCAGCCTGCCTTGCTAATGTAGCAGAGCATGTGTGCCTTGTTGCTCCCATACATGCCAGCTTTAGCAACACAAGCAGAGGCAGTGCTGCTGGGTGAACTGCAGCTCCCATCCTGGGGAGTGAAGCCACCCAAAGACTAAACCTGGGGGAGGTCTAGCTCCTTCCCCTCTCCAGTCAGAGCAACAATGCTAGAAATATCTTTGTCTCCATTCTTCAGGACCCCCAATCACAGAATTTGTAACTTTGTAATGCAAAGCTGGTGGCTTATAACTGCGGGCAGCACCGTTAGGAGACACTGGGAGACAGAAAAAACCTTTGGCACAGGAGATTTAAAAAATAAAGGAGCAGAGATGATTACATGCATAGGAGAGGTCTGTCTAAGGGGGGGATTTCCCAAAGCATCACACTCAGCCTCTGTTTCAAAAGCATGCGTTGAACAACGTAAAAAGTGTTTCTCTTCAGTGAGATAAATACATGCAGGGAAAAAATCACCATCTTCAGCTTCATATGAGCTCTGGGCTGTTGCTCATGGCATGCTGAAGTTTTCATATCTTGGGGAAATCTGTCACTTCAAAGCCATGCTGACTTATGAGGAGTGAAAGGCAAGAGCAGCCTCACATTTTCATGCTGCAGCTAAACAAAGCAAGTTGCCAAGATACATTTACTGCTCTTAAAGTATGTTTCTGAACATGATCCAGGTGTGCACAGACATTAGCCACAACCATTCATCCTTCGCACGATCATGCATTGGTCATTCACACGCTGAGACCTCTCCTTTCTTTGCCAGGTTCTCAATGGATTTTGTCCCGCTGCTTCTATCCCAGTAACCTACATACAGAGTGCAGAAACAAGATCAATTCCTAGCCCCCAAAGGGCTTAGGACTGAAGTTTCCCAATCCAATAAAAATGTAGACTCTTGCTTGCTTGAAATCAGTGCATTTGTGTGCAGAGGATGAGCAACTTCACTTACCCATTCAGATATTCTTACAAAGGTTTGGGAATTATGTACCAGACTTTTAGAGGTTCATGGCACAAAGTTCTGCTATATCAAGGGGAGAACATGCCCATTAGCTCAGACCTGTCCTTTTTTTACAACTCTGCTCATCAGCTTTAATCACTTGTTTGTAACTTTTTCCTTTTTTTAATGGACTCTTTTGGAAGAGGGTTACGAACAAAAGGAATTCCTTAGGAGCTAGAGACTCTCTTTAACAGGTGCCTTGAAAAGCAGTGCTGACTTGTTAGTGCTAACTGAGGGCAGATGGAGGTACCAGCAAAACTTTTCCCTTCAGGTGAACAGCCATAGTGACAAGACACTGGTCCTGCAGTGAGGGTGGCAGGATTAGCCCTTTGCCTCTTGTGGCACTGTAACCTTTAGGTTCATGTGATGCCTTTGACAAACACTGAGTCAGTTCTGCATCAGATCTTAGCTCTGCATGATATACCAGCATCCTGTGACATAGGCCCAAAAAATTGCCCCCAGCACTTCTGTTCAGGTCCCAGAGCTTCAAGCTGTGGGTCTGGTCTGGAGAGAACCATGGCTACACAGTTAGACTTCTTAGAGTGCTTCAGCCACTTGCTCTGATGGAGCAAGGCACCTCGGCACCACTGAACTGCACATCATTCGGGTGGCAGTGTCAGGGTTGTGACAGGCAGGATTTCTGCAGCCCAGGCAGGGAACCCATGCAGCTAATGCAGCAAAACAGATGCCTGCGTAAAAGTGAAATCTCTACTAATCTTCCCAAAGGGAAATCTCTACTAACAACTACCACTGAAATTATTAGACCTGGCAGTAAAATCCAATTTGGTCTTTTATCAGGGAGTCACTAGCACTCACCAGATATGAATAGAGGTCTTCCACGCAGTGCCCAGGACAGATTTCAGGTCACTAGGAACAGAGCAGGAAAGTGTTCTAGACTCAATTGGGAATCTCCAGGAGGAGATTTGGGAAGTGAAGTTTCCAGATGGTGGTATAAAAGGAAGATTTGATGAAAGCAGCACAGGCATTGGTGCTTGTCAAAACTAAGGAGATTATCCAAGGTCTGGATACTTAAATATGGACAATTTAAAATTTAAATATAAAAAAATAGGAAATTTGGAATTATCAAATGTGAAATGAGTTAAAGATCTCCTCGTAACCTTGGCTCTCTTCCATAGCACAACGCACTATGGCAAGTTTCTTCCCCTCCTCCTAGAAGGCACTTTCCCAGGCCCTTTCTCCACCCAGGACTTTGCTTTCTCTTCCTACTGTGAAGTCAAGCTCTAAGCTTGCTCCCTTCAGTTCACTCCATTTACTGTCCAAAAACAGAGAAAAGTGCATTCACATCACTTTCTGTACAGCATGAAATTCCCACCATCCAGTTCCGGTCTTCTTTTTCCCTGCAGGCCAATTTACTTCAGAATCTCTTCTAGCATCTACCCTATCTTTTCCGACTCTTATCTTCCTCTCCTAAGGCCCCCACAGGTCACCCACAGGGGTTTCTAACACGTGGTTCCACCAGCCAAATTTAGAAAACCATCTTGTGGTCCCACCAATTACTGCAACTCTTCAACACATTCTCCACATAGCCCATGTGCTGTGAGGAGGTGAACGAACTTGGCAGGTGAGCTGGAGTGTCACTAGGCCCATCTGGGCTAGGATCACTCAACTGCCTCCACCTGGACACTCAGGACACTTCACAACAGCAAGCGAAGGCGGTTACACAGGCTCACTTTCAGGAGGTAGCAAACAACCCAGGCAAAGCCTTCCTGCCAGCTTTTACCTTCTAAGCTACTACAAGATGCCAAGAAGTGATGTTTTTGTTTCTCTGTAACTCCTACAGGTAAGAACTCCCAACGTGGACCAGGTAACCTTTGTGAGTAGAAAGCCATTACAGGAGAGCCAGTGGTTAACATCTTCCTCCCATTTCTGGAGTTTGCATAGACTCACTATTATGTTAGTTCATAGAATCATAGAATGGTTTGGGTTGGAAGGGACCTTAAAGACGATTTAGTTCCAGCCCTCCTATGGCTGGCTTTCTGCGCTGTGAGCACATATTGCTGAGTCGTGTTGAGCTTCTTGTCAGCCAGAATCCCAAAAGTCCTTCTCCTCAGTCCTGCTCTCAATCCATTCTCTGCCCAGCCTGTATTTGCACTTGGGATTGCCCCGACTCATGTGCAGGACCTTGCATTTGGCCTTGTTGAACTCCATGAGGTTCGCACAGGCCCACCTCTCAAGCCTGTTCAAGTCCCTCTGGATGGCATCCCTTCCTTCCAGCATGTTGACCGCACCACACAGCCTCATGTCATCAGCAAATTTGCTGAGGGTGCACTCAATCCCACTGTCCATGTCACCAACGAAGATGTTAAACAGCACCGGTCCCAATACCGACCTGGAGGAATGCCACTTTTTACTGGTCTCCACTTGGACATTGAGCCATTGACTGCAACTCTTTGAGTGTGACCATCCAGCCAATTCCTTATCCACCAAGTGGTCCATCCATTAAATCCACGTGTCTCCCATTTAGAGGCAAGGATGTCATGCGGGACAGTGTCAAATGCTTTTTAGGGTTTTTTTAGTTAATACCTTAAGGGGACTAAGAAAAAAAAATCAGAGGAGGTTTTCCAAATCATACAATAGCATGGTATTTATTGGACAGTCTGCAGGCAAAGCCTGTGTTGTGCCAAACCTGTAGGTTCTGCTGTTAATTATGAGCTTTCCCTGGAGATGACACGCCTACCTCCATTTTCATTTCTAGGTTCCTGACCCCAAATTCAGCCAGCACCCTGAATCCAAGCCATGGTATTCACCACTGCTGAAGTAGCTTGATAGAGATGATCCCTCATCTGCAGAACGCACAGGGTTCGATGTCTCTTTTTGCCAGGGAAATCCAAAGGGAAATGAAGGGCCAAACTTTCCTACACACACATTCATATATCAGGCATCAGGACCACCTGGCCTTTGCAGATCACAGGGCACCTCCAAATTCCACCTAGGCCACACTCCTCACAGCAGGGACAGCCTGGCCCCAGCGAAGACTGACAAACATGGAGTATGTACAAAAGGTTCAGCAGAGTGGCAGGGAGAGTCAATGCTTGCAGCAGATCCCCTGGCAGGAACCTGGCAGACTCCTCACATCACCCACCCCATCTTGTTTTCTTGGCAAGCTGCTGTCAAGGCCCAGACCAGAGCACACACCGTGGCATCTCAGCTAGGGAACATGACAGCCAAAAAGCAGCTCCTGGTAGGTGTCATGGAGATGTTCTGGAAGCCCAGGCCTGCTCCTCCCAGATGACCATGGGAGTATCATGCTCTGCCTCTCCCAGGACATTGTTAACAGGGGTTTTAAGGCTAGCCAGTAAAGCAATTTTCCTCCATGGGCAGGGAAAGATTCTGTTTTGTGATAGAGCTCATGCCAGTGCCTGGAGCACCTGCAAAGTTCATTTAGATTAGCCCATGTGGCTCTACAACAGATTCCTGCAGCAGGAAAGTAAGGGTTGATGTGACTGCAGTAACCAATGGGTGAGCAAGGATCTACTGACACTGACCAAACACTACCCAAAGCACGTCATCAAAGGGAATTCACCAGGAACTTAAATCCTTACTCAGGCTTGTTGACACAGACATTTGGACGTGAAGCAGGGACCCCCAAAATTAAACATTTGGTTAATCTAGATGCCAGGTCTTGAAGGCTGCAAGATTCAGTGTGGAAATAAAACCAACATGACCCATCCCATGTGGGCCAGGGTCCATGAAGTACTCCTTGCAGTATCAGGGTTGCCACTATTAGAACATGCAGACCAATAGCAGACCAGTGCCTTCAACAGGGCATTTTTGTAGGTCTTTTCAAATCCCTCCCCACCCCTTCCTTTAGTTCTGTTTAAGACTCTCCCTCTCTGGCAGAACTGCTCTACATTTGTGAACAGCAGCTTTGGTGGTTGGACCTATATCCAAATAAGGAAGAACTTGGCATTCCTAGAAATCAGAGAAAATATTTCAGCCTTTTTACCTAAGTAACAGGTCTAATTAAACTGCTTTATCCGTGCATGAATCTGTATTTCTCCTCCTAGAAACTTCTGAATCTCCTATCTGATTTCAACTCCACTTAAGCAGACCAACAGACATGCAGAGATTGTGGCAGTCAGAAAGGTCTGCAATGTGAGCAGCTGCGGAGGTAGAGAGCCAGGCCCAAAGGTTCTTGAGTGCCCAGGGAACCTCTAACCCTACTACTCAGTGGAATAAGTGTGGCTGCCTGGAGTATGTTGCCAGGATGTTCCATAAGGGAAAGAAATGATGCCTCCACAAATCTCCAAAGGATGCAATGTCTCTGCAGAAATGCCCACAGGCCTTGTGGGTGATGATTTTCCTCCAAAAAGCAGCTACCTAATGCCAGAGAAAAGGGTATGTTAGAGACAGAAGAACAAGCTACAGTCAGGAAAGAGCAGATGAAGGAAGAGTTAGAGACACAGCACAGAAGCTTTGGAGTATCCTGGAGAGGAACAAGAGTGAGTAGAGAGACAAAAGCTGCTGCAGCTGTTAACAGGGACACTGCTGTCCAGTAAAGCCCTGAACAACTCTCTACTTGATGGGGAAACTTTCTTGAAGGCCTGTTGCAATGTTTGTCACAAATCAGACCTTCCTGAAGCAAGTGAGGGTCCACTGGCCCCTACACTCATGAACAGTTTCTTTCAGGACAAATTTCTAGGTGATGTTCTTCCCACACCTGCCACCGACACAACACACCAAAGTCAACAGAGCTAGAGAAGGAGGGACTTGTGCCCAGCCCTACAGAGCATTTTTTTAGTATCAATCTCAGCTGCTAGTGTAACCCATTGCAACCTCGTGCAGCCAGCTGGAAGAGGTACCAATGAGACAGACCTGCAGGCACAGGGTGGGGAAAGGAAGACCGAATGCCATTTTGATGTTGGATTGGGTTCACAGCTGGGACAACAGAGATATTAGCGTGGTCAGTGGAAATCTATCAGCCCAGAACTGAAACCAAATGAGATGGTCCACTCCGCCACTCCGTGGGGCAGCTCACAGCTGCGTTCTTGCCTCAGTACTGACCCGGTGTCTGTCTGGCCTCTGCAGAGTGTGCACAATCTCCATTACCCTTCCTAAACAAAGCTGATGGACTGAGGAAATGGTGGCCAGATACACATCCTGACAGAGCCGAAACCTACAGAATTACAGCATCTCTCCGCAAACCATGTCTGTTTCCAGAGAGTTTCATGGGGCCTGCAGGACAGGCAACAGTGTCTCCTCCATCTTATAGGACCTAGGAATATCTGAAGTCCCCAGAGTAGAGATTCTCCGCCTCCATGGTGTCTTCTTCTTTTTGGTTCCAGGCTCAGTAGCAGCATTTCTTCTAATGCCTGCATTTTTTACCCACTTGGGATAACATTTCTCACAGCTAGGCACCTGTATGTATGCACTTGCTAGACAGCCAGGTATGTGCAGAAGGGGGCTGTCTGGACTTAACAATTTTTGACAAAGCAGAAAGAAATCATTAGAACTGCTAAGAAAGCAGGCTAGTAAGCAGCCTTTTACTACATCATGACCAATATGCTAGGACCTGTCCAATCCGCTCTGGAGCTGAATTCAGTTCAATGCTTTTCTTACAGTCGTCTGAAAACTACAACATTCCTTTGCTTGCCCTCCTTAATTTGCTTGCTCAGCCTTGCCTGCAATGCTGGTGTGAACTCCCCTGGTGAAATTTCTACCTGGCACAGTGGGACTCAGAGCCTGTTCAAATCCACTAGATATCTTCCGCTAGGAAACTTCTGAGGAGAAAGTATTGTATGCCAATTGCATACAAGCCAGTTATTAAAAATAAAAATGCAAAAGGTTCTATATGACACACTTCAGTGTCTTCTACTTTTATAATGTATTTGATGACACCCCCTGAGGGAAAACACTCCCGTATGAACAAGTAACAACACAAGAGGAAAGCATAAGTAGGGCAATCTGGATATGAGTGATAATTACCGACGCATAAAAATATATCATGAGATATGCTTAAATAACTTTGCATGAGGCGGCAGTTCCTTTATCATGATACCAAATTTTTGTGCTCATAGGCTAATTGAAAATAGCTAAAAACCTCAGGACCAAATGGTCCGAAAAGTCAATGGGGATGAATCTGTGTCCTTTCTCCTGTCACACTCTCACTGGCATTGAATTTGGCCCCAGGAAGCTAGTGCTAGTTTTCCCTGTGCTTCCTCTTCCTGGGAAACTGAGCCTCAGTTCATCCTGCTGTACTGGACTCCAAATCAACAGACATTCCCTCTTCACAGCTGATGCATGATTTGCCTTGGAATAACAGACAGGCCAAGGTCTTCATTTGTATGGGAAGCAATACCTTCTTTGGTCTGAGTAAAAGATCCCAAACTGAGATAATGCATTGTAGAAATCATTTATCCAGCTCTCAGGAGTACAGATTCCCCTTACTGTAATGCCATAGGAGTTTCTGAAGATCCCAAAACATGTTGTGGTGGAGAAGTCCACAGGAGGGCACTACATGAAATACCCAGAGCACAGTGACAGCCAGCTTGTAGACACCTCACTCTGATCTACCAGACTGGGAATGGATGTCTAGCTAAACAACCAAGAAACCATATCTGTAATGCTTAATACAACTCAAGTTTGCCTCCTGGAATAAATAGCAATGGTAAAGATTGTCAGCCTTTGGGGAAAAGAAAGACTTCCCTACCCACCTCACCAGCTTCAAAATAACCATTTGTTGGGCTCAGACTCGGTCTGGATCTCTCAGCATTTTGGTCCAAATTTTCTGCCACTCACAGACAGTCTGAGATGTCTTTTCTACTTGAGTCCTTATGACACTGTTGTATTCCTTCCTTGCATAACATACATACAGTAGAAATAGCAGTGGCTTAATCTGTACTTTCCACTCCTATTGTTCTCTAATGACCTGCTGTAATTATCCAAACTAAATTCTTCTGGCAGAGCACAGCATCCTTCCTTAACTGTCTCAGTCTGTTCCCAGTGGGCTACTGACCCTACCTGGAAGCATTTTCTTCTGATGAAGTGTCCTAGGAGCCAGTGATCCTCTCAACAGGGCAAGTCCAGCAGCTCTGGGCTGAGATGGAAACGACCACTATGGAATTAGCAGCAGAGGGAGAGCTCTTCCAAGCGTTCCTAAAGCTTCACACTGAGATGGAGAGAAATAAAAATACCATCTTCCCTAACAGAGGGAAGAAGCTAAAACAATGAACATATTTTCCAGGTGCTCTACTACAGACAAGCACAGTCGCATTCAGACAGGAAGCTTCACTAGCCACCTGTAAGCTTTGGTGGGGTTCTGTGATTTATTTTGCATTTCAATAAGGCACATTGCCTCTTTCCAGACTGGTTTGTTTTGTCTTCCTGTGCCAGCGAACCAGGAAAAAACCCAAAACCTTTTCAAAGATATGATCTTTTTCCCGTGGTTTCCTTTATTAAGCTGCTGAAATGAGGTGGACCAGCAGCAGTTACCACCCTGTTCTTAATCCCTCGTTTGGATATTGGAAGTGAAACTGAACTCACTGGGATCACATAGTTAAATGATCTGACCAGAGTGCACACTCATCTTTTGAAAGCCAAGAGATCAGAAGGAGGTTGATCGTCCATTTTCTATCCTGTCAAAACTGCTACCATTATCAACAAACGCATGGTGATTTGGGGACCAAGAGAGTCCATTTGTGAGAAGGTTGTTACAACAACTGCTCATTTATTTTCAGATTCCTCACCATTGCAGTGGTTTTTTTGCACCTCCAGCACCCATTACCCAGGAATCTCCAATGATGGAGATACCCCACCTCCCTGGTGACCCATCCCCGGGCTGCAGCACCCTCCTGGCAAAAGAGCCATTGAAGGCATACAGAGCCTTCAGACTGAAAGGACACGGCTCCACATGCCTCTGCCACCAGCACAGAACAGCGGTCTGGGCAGCACAGTGATGAACAACCATCATGCTCACTTCTGGACTGCCGCTCACCACAGAAGCACAACCCGCCCTGCTCCCCAGAAAAGCAGCTGCAGACTCTGCTACCATGCAAGCACACAGGCTCTGGCACCCTGCCAAGCTTTTGCATTGATGGGGGAAAAAGAAGTACGCTGCAGTGTTTACAGAGATGGAGACAGGATTAAAGTCTTTTGTGAGAAGCTAGTAACCCAAACCAGAGGTGCAGGGCAGAGATTGTATGTCGTGGCACCCAGAGTACAGAGTGGGATATTAAAGGCAGATTAGGGTAATTTCACGTGCCAGACACCAGGAGAGACCTTGCAGTCCAAACATGCTTGAACTTGCTGATAAACCTGTTGCCTTCGGTGGATAACCACGAAAGCAGGCTAAAAAGCTGGGGCCACAAAGCAAATGCCAGTCCTGATAACAGGCATTTAATATTTACTGGTGCAAGGATACGTGCCCCCCTCTCTACACTTCTATCTTTGCTACAGCATCAGCCCTCCTGCAATCCCACCAGGAAAGAGGCCTTTCTCTGGTCAAATGGTTTGTGTCAGGCTGACACCAGACGCCTCTGTGTCTCACTGAAAGGAGCAGTTTTATGGCCAACTGCCAAAATTAGTTTATAACCTGTGACGGGTACCAGCAATCGCTATGTCTGACTGAAGGGAAGGTGCCGTGATCTCAAGTCTATGATTGTATATGTGAAGAGAAGAGCTTACTGTATTATTGTGCATACTGCTTTAGGGTAGCTGACATTATCACATTAACCCCCTCAAGCTCAAGAAGTACTGCAAAGAGCATCTGCTCTGAAGCGCGCAGTGAGGACAGCTGCAGATGCACTGGCAAGTGCCTGTTCTATTACTGCCCCAGCCTGGGCATTACAGGGCAATGGTCTCCTTTCTTCAGATATAGTTTCCTCTGCAACTACATCCTTCTCTCTGGCCCTAGGCGGTTATTTCTACACATTTCTATGGCTTGTGGTAGAACAGTGCTTTACATCTCCTACCCAACAGTCTTAAGAGCCAATAAAATATTCATTGCTTACTCCAGCATGAAAATACCAGCCCTGTTTTACACATTCATTGTCATAGTTAAATGATCTCATACCCAGGAAGTTAGTGACTGCATGCAGCCAAAGTGGCACTGAAAGTAACTGGATCTCTTAATGGAAGAGCAAGTAACAAAATGGCAGAAATTCTCTTTATGCCAGAGTTAGATCAAGGTCAGATTCACTAGCCCATGTTCTATGGATCTAGAGGACCAGATTTCCTAGTACTTAGCACCTCCACAGCGAACAAGATGCAACACAGATATGAAGCAAGTGAAGGACCAAAAACTACAGGAAGAGTTCAGAAGCTTTCAATCAAGGAAAAGAAAAAGGGCAAAGAGGAAAATGCTCTAATGGAATAAGAGAGAAATCTATTGGATTGAGTCATAATAGCAAGCAAAATGGGCATACTTTAAAGCTCACTGGGTGTACTAGAAAGGAGAATGCTATTGAGTGATCATGAAATAAGAGGAAACTCACGGCAAGCAGACAAGGTCTGCAGAAGAACTGCAAGGCAGGGAAAGCCTTCTGGCAAAAGGAAGGTAGAGGCAGGAAGATTAACTCCCTTGGGACAGTCAGCTCCTTCTCCTGTGTGTCTTTTGCTGTGGTAGTGGAGACTGGACTTCCAAATCAAGTTACTGGCACACAAGAACTGCATGTAGTAGCATCCTGGCAGCACAAGACTCCCCATCACTATGTCACTCTCCACTGTATCCAAGATGCAAACTACTAGATCCCCTGGAATCACCACTGCATCTAGGATACTGGCCTGGATATGCTCTTACAGTGTATCCTGGCCTGGCCCAGCCAAACATCAGCAGGTTTTCAGAGAAAACTATGCAGACAGCAAAAAAATAAGTGTTTTGTTCAGCCCTTCAGTAGAAGTTTATCTCTACTCATTCCACATACAATAAAGCAGCCTTTCGTATCCTCTAACACCAGCAGAGTAGCTAGTGTCTGTGCTAATTCCACAGAGCTGCACCACCATTTCATGCCAGCCTGATGTCCACTGCATTGAATGAGAAACAAGAGCATCAATTCATAAAAAAAAGACTTCTAGTTTGAAGGATTTCCTAGTTAAAGGATTTCAGCACAGCCCTCCCATGCTAGTCAGGGGTAATAGTTACTTGTGCTACACCATCTAGACATCTCCATGTCAAGTGTCCTGCAATCTCCCAGCTCAGTTAGAGGCACCTTGAGAAGCGTTCATTGCCTCAAGCTAGAAGTCAATATCCTCTTGGGCAAGAAGAAAATACACACAAAGAGCCCAAATCCCCTGCAGGCTGTCTGGTCAACGGAGTGGAAGGACCATAGTTTGGTTGACTTTGATCATACTTCTGGAAGATGTAGCAAACTACAATAATGAACACTTGCAAGGTCACCCTTGCTCTGTGATGCGTATCAACTATACAGCTATCCACTACATAGCACAGGGTAAAACAGGAAGGAGAAAATTTTCATGCATCCCTCATTCAAGTGGGACAAAAAAAAGAGCTGAAGAGTTTTCTTTCTAAAAACCAGCCTGGTAACTTTGCGGGGGTAGCTATAGCAGAAACACAACAGGTCCAGACAACAGCATCCAGGAAGAAGTTAACAGAGGAGTCAAAGTTGTCATACGAGGAGCACAAGGAACCTTGCACCAGTTTGCCTAATACCCTGGAGATGCCATCTTGAAATAAACAGGAAGGCTTTATAAATGACCAGAATGATGATTTACTAGGAACAACAGATTGTCTGGGAGAACTTAAATTGAACCCAAAAAAGTATCAGCCTGTTCTTGAAGGACAAGTGACACTGTTTGTATGCTTCAAGGACACAGGCACTGGCTGCAGGGTCCAGCCAGAATGGAAAACTCAGACCTAGAAAACATCCCAGCAGTGCAGAGAAGCAGCTTTGGGAACAAAAGGGCAAAGGGAGGACAGTTTGCTGGGACATGAACTGTGAAGGTGACTGATAGGCTTACTCTCAGGAGTGACTCAGTGTGGAGGACTGAGGAGAACACAAACATGGAAGGCCACATGGGTGAGGGTGACTGACCCAAAAGGGTTGAGGAGCCTTCAGAGGGGTACTGGGAAAGTTGAAATGCTGATTTCATAAAGGCAAACCACCATAAGCTCTGAGCATTGCTATGAATACCTTGGAAGGCTGAACTACGTAAAGAAAGACCAGCAAGAGATCTGCTAGTTTGTTGAAGAAGCAGTCCTTAAACAAGCCCTCTTGCTGCCAGGAAAAAGGCAGGAAGAAAAGGAAGGGACCAATACAGCTGAATGATGAGATCTTTGTGGATCAGGAGGAGGAATTAACACCAGGTTAGATTAAAACAGGCAAGCATTAAAAGCAATCTCACAAGCACAAAAGGACAAAGCTGAAAAGCCAAGACAGTTAGCTTTGGAAGAACAGCAAAGGCAACAAACCGTTCTAAGACGACCAGTTGTGAAAGGGAGACATGGCATGTCCACTGCTCAGAGCTGGAAAGCTGTCAGCTGTCTTGGATACACGTTGAAGGTCACAAAGACCAGCATGAGAAAAAAGTAGCAGCTGATGCAGCACAGCTATTATCAACTACAAGAGGAGAAGATTTAACCCTCAGAAAAAGCAAAAGTAGAGTAAGGAGTAGTTTCCTATGTGAAGGGTTTCCAATGAAATGTGCCTGCTAAGCCTTATCTCAACACACTGGTGCAGGTTGCTGGGTTTTGGGCTTCAGAGACAATCAAGTTGCCTTAGACAGCCACAGAGAGGGCAAATGAAATGGCGCTTTACAAAATGGAAGAAAAGAAAATCTGGGCAATTACAGACCCACTAGTTTAGTTTTCATTACCGTAAGCACTAAAGGCAAGCAAGGAAGGGTGCAGCAACTAACACATCCTCTGCAGACCAGACCAGCTTCCCTGGACAGCCAAATGAAAGAACTTTGTAGATGAGGAAAAAAACCAGTTATCACCTCTTGATGTTAGTAGTACTTTTGATATTTGTTTGGTGCTAGTCTCCTAAGCAAGTTAAGGGAGCTTCAAATGGCAGTATGATGGGACAACAACTAGAAAAAAAGTATTCAATGAATAGTCATAAATGGCTTACTGTCTGATAGAAGATGCATCGAGCAAGGATTCACAGAGATAGGTCTTGGGGCAATCCTAATTAGCCTTTTTACTTACAGCCAGATAACAGAAAAGGAAGCAGGTTTACTCATCATGCAGATGATGCCAGCACAGAAGAGGCTGCCAGTATACCACAGGACAGGCTTTGGATTCAAACCAATCTCAAGAACTTGGGAGATGCAGTCAGAAAAGAAATAAGAAACAACTGAGTCAGTGTTAAAACACCACGCCAGACCTCAGCAGAGCAGTCAGCCCCACAGGCAGAGGAGAGGAAGGTATTGTAGGTCACAGTCTGCGCATGAGTCCATGCCCACTAATGGGCACAGGGAGGAGGTTTTAATATCTCCACAATGAAGACTCCACATCTTCTCTGGGCAACCTGTGCCAGTGTTTGATCACTTTCACAGTAGAAATTTTTTTTTTGTTCAGATGGAACCCAATGTGTGCGCATTGCCCCTGGTTCTGTCACTGGACACTACTGAGAACAGCCTGGATCCCTCTTCTTCATTCCCTCCAATCAGGTGTTTATGTACATGGATAAGATCCCCCTGAGCCTTCTCTTCTCCAGGCTGAACAGTCTCAGCTTGCCAGCCTCTCCTCATATCAGAGATGCCCCAGTCTCTTAAGCACTCATGGGTCTGGTTTGCTTAAGTGCTCTCTAACCTGAGGGCAAGTCTTCCTTGCTCCACTTTTCCCCTGGTCTCAGGGGTTTGGGATTGCTGACAGCTCATCTTACTGGTAAAGACTAAAGCAAAGAAGGCACTGAGTACCTCAGCCTATTCCGTGTCTTTTGTTACCAGGTCCCCAGCACCATTCAGCAGCAGGCCCACATTTTCCCTAGTGACCCTTTTACTGTTTACGTACTTGCAGAATCCTTTCTTGTCATCCTTCACACTCCTCACCAGATTCAACTCCAGGTCTGCCTTGGCTTTCCTAATGCTATCCCTGCAAGATCAGCTACTCCTCCTCAGTAACCTGCCCCTGCTTCCACTTCTTGTAAGCCTCCTTTATACACCTGGGTTTAATTATAAGCTCCTTGCTCGTCCATGCAGGCCTTTGCTTGATAATCTCAGTTCTATCCCGTCAACTTTGACTTATGTATGAACATTTGCTTCTCCTTCAGGTCCTCACCTAGATCTCTTGGTGGGGTATAGCTTCATTTTTTCAAGCCACATTGTCTAAAAACAACCTCCAGCCTACAAGCTAGATTTTTCTGATGTCAGCTCCCCATCACAACAGATCTTCTTGTATCAGCCAACTGTGGCATTTGCCTGTGTTTGCTATGTAAGTGGAGCAGATGGAAAAACCACAAAGGAAGTAGCAGTAGCTAAGTCTCCCCGCTTACCCTATTCACCCATTTAAAGCCTTGCTGCACAACATGATATGTTTCAACACCTGCGGTGATAAATAGTAGCACAAACCAGGAACAGCCACTTGGTCATGTTTATCCTCAAGTGTTCCTTGGTTGCATTGCAACCCACAATAGCATTCGTTAACAAGTGTTAGAACATAATTACAAATTGCAGCAAACACAAATGCTCCGTCAGTGTTATTACAGATTTCATTAATGATGATCCTTCGCATTTCAGCAACAGCCATTCAGGGATCTGAAAACATTTATATGCCTCTGTGAGCCAAGTGTCATGCTCCATGTGCGAGCCAGATGTTCACATCATCATTTCACAAATGAGGGAACGAAGTTCACAGGACTGACACCAGACCCCTTTCCTCCCACTGAGTAATCCACTGCCCATCAACCAGTTGTAGGGGAATTGTCCTATTCAAGGCAAAGCAGGATACCATTATGGTCTCTTTGTTTCCTTGCATTGTCTCTGTTCCCTTGCTCCTCATCATGTATTTAGATTCTAGGCCTGGAGGGGTACCTCTGAATGTGTCCACTGCAACTCAGCATGGCACAGACATGCAAGTTAGCACTACTCAGCACAGCCATGCAAGTGGCAATGATACCAGAATCTGAGTAACAGAGAGCTCTTGAAAGAGAGAGCCCGTTACAGACAAGAGCAAGCCCAAGAAATTCGCAGTAGCCACAAAGCCAACTAAATCCAACACCTCTCCCGTTCAGCCATCTCCCCTGCAGAGCACACAGTGCCTGCACTTGGCAGGGCCCTGGCTACCTTCAAAACTTTGTATTTACAAGGGCCAAAAGGAGAGTCAAGAAAGTGATTCCCTCCTAGCAGACTGACCACTTTTTAAGGTGCTTACCTCCTCCCTCTTCCTCTAGACCTGCTGGCTGAGCAGGACATGATATTCCCTTGCAGCTAGAGAAACACCTATGTTTATGAAGCCAAAGAAACTGCAGCCTCTCTCCCACATTCCTCCTGCCATACCACTCTACCAGCTGGGTCTCTGCATCATGTCATTTTTTCAAGATCAAGGAAAAATCACATGCTGCTCCCTCTAGTGACAACCTAAGCACATATAAGCAGTCTGGCCACGACTTACAGCACCACTGCACTAGTTGTTTTTAGGCACAACAAGCAACACTTCTACACAGGACCCACTCTCTAGTATCTGTAGTCTTTTTCTCATGCCTTGGACATATCTGAACCTACCTTTGCTGCTCTTCTGAGGCTGCTGCTCTGCAAGGACAAGTCTCACCAAGCTCAAGAAGCTGCTAACATGATCTGCAGAGCTTCACCAGTCCTCAGTTAAAATCTAGTCTGAGCTGAGAATGACCCTGAGGTAAAAACACTGGACGGCCACAGTCACCTGAGCGAGGCCATCACGTGTGCAGTCTGCAACTGGCACTCGTTGATCAAACAAAAGCAAGTTGGGGAATTAAAGGCAGCTACACAACAGAGAACAGCCACAGCTCAAACCAGCATTCCAGCTCCCACATTCATTCCAGGAACAGCAGAAGGTTGTTAAATACGGGCCGAGTCACCGTGAGCTAGAAACAGAAATGCATATTACAACTTCATGGATAAATCAAACTGTGCGGGGCAAAGAAAACAAATGAAAGGAGATTGAAGTTAACATTACCATTGGTTTTCTACTAATTCTAGATCACCAAATAGTACAGAGGAAGACCCAGGGCTCCAGCTGAACATGAGCAGCATGTACACCAAGAGACTGCAACCACCTCACTTCTGCACACCCTGATGTAGGCAGCATAACAGCTCTGCACAAGTGCTTCATATTTGTTTTCAATCAAGAAGAAACATAAACAGATAGCTGGCGGGGGGGTCATTTCTTTCTTGAAATTCCCCAGTATCCTGGTTTTAGATGGGACAGGGTTAATTTTCCTCTCAGTAGCTGCTGTGTTTTAGTTTTAGTATGAGAATAATGTTGACAACACTAATATTGCTATGAAATCAAGGACTTTTTCCAGATTCTCATATTCAGCTAATGAGCAAGTGTGCAGGAGCTGGGAGGGAGTATAGCCAGACAGCTAGCCCAAGCTGGCCAATGGAAATATTCCATACCATGGACGTCATGCTCAGTTTATGAATGGAGGTTGGCCAGGGGGCAGGAATCTGCTCTTCTCTTTTCCATGAGTTCAAATCCTCTCTTGTCCCATAGTTTGAACTTTATCAGGAGTTCATTCTTTCTTGGGAGTTTCATGAAATTTGCAAAATTCTTGGTTTTCTGGGTTCCACAATTGCTGCTTGAAGACTGACTGTGAATTGGTCATCGAGTGCTAAGAAAATTGTATTGTATATAGTTTGGTTTTGCCTAGTCATTAGTATCGTTATTATTATCATTAGTAATAGCAGTATTTACTTTGTTGTCTTACTAAACTGTCTTTATCTCAACCCATGAGTTTTACCTTTTGTCCATTTCTCCTCCGCATCCTGCTAGGGGTGGAGTGGAGAGGTGAGCGAGCAGCTGTCAGGTCCTAGTTGCTGGCTGCCGGGTTGAACCACGACACTCTGTGTACTGGTTTTGGCTGGGATAGAGTTAATTTTTTTCATAGTAGCTTGTATGATGCTATATTTTGGATTTGTCATGAAAACAGTTTTGATAACATAGGTCTGTTTTAGTTATTGCTGAGCAGTACTCACACAGCGTCAAGGCATTTCCTGTTTCTCACACTGATCCATCAGCGAACAAGCTAGGAATGCACAAGGAGTTGAGAGGGGACGCAGTCGGGATGGCTGATCCCAACTGACCAAAGGGATATTCTATGCCATATGACGCCGTGCCCAGCAATAAAAGGTGGGGGAAGAAGAAGGAAGGGGTGAAATTCACAATCATGGCATTTGTTTTCCCAAGTCACTGTTATGCATGATGGATCCCTGCTTCCCTGGCAATGGCTGAACACCTGCCTGCTGATGGAAAGGAGTAAATGAATACCTTATTCTGCCTACACTCAGCTTTTGCTTTACCTGTTACACTGTCTTTATTTCAACCCATGATTTATCGCCCTTTTGCCCTTCTGCTTGTCTCCCCCACCCCATTGTGGGGGAGTGATCAAACGGCTGGTGGTGAAAAGCTTCCTACTAGGGTGAAACCACAACACTTAGTTTCCTGGTTTAACTCTCTCTCCCATCGCAAGTAAATAACCTGCCAAGGTACCAAGCTCCCCTGGCCCAGGAACTCCGCTAGGTGTGGAGAAGCAAAGTCTGGCAGCCCCTTCCAGGGCTGGCTGGTGCATATGCGTATACCTAACTACCTGCACATCTTGCGAGTCCCTTTCACCAGCTCTAGGTCATGTCCTTGTAAACACCAAGCTGAAGCATGCGACTAACCTTCCTCTACATGCAAAATAGTAACACACTTGCCTTCCATTCCTACTCTCACCAGAGTCCAGGCCAGCACCGATTCACAGAGAGGAAGATGCAGGTACTGGGATGACAGTCAGGCAGCGACTTGCTGCCGATGCACAGTGCAGGCAGGCAGGCAGGGTGCTGGCATTCCCGAGCGTATGATCAGCCACACGCAGGAGCCGAACCCTGGATGATTCTGTGCTCCAGGACTGGTTCCTCAGTCCCTGCATGTGCCTGTATGGCAAAGACACATGCTTGGACTTTATCAGAGAGGCTTGCCAGGACCCCTGGGAGGAACCACTGTCCCCTGTGTCCCATCAGCCCCATCAACCCCCACCACACCCAACTGCAGTCAAACAACAAGAACCAGCAGAATAAAAATTAGATTTTTCTCTTTTTTTTTTCTCTCCCTGCATTTCCAGAAAGTCTAGGAATCGCCCTAATGCACTGAAACCTCTTCCTGAGTTTCCAGGGAGCCTGAGAAAGCTGCTCTGAAGGGGGAGAGCCATACTAACAGGGCTTGGACCCCTGTCTTACTCACACCACAGCTGCTCAGGTTGATGAGGAAGGAGGCAAGGATCATGTAACTGCTGCCAGCTCTCATCAACTCCGCCATGCTGGCTGCTTCAATTCACGTTATCTGCCTTATACTAAATAATTCCAGAACCACAGAATGGTTGAACTCTCCCTCAGTCCCCATGGTGTTGTCCTTCCCCCAAGCATCTCCCTCTGCAATGCCATCCTCATGATGGACACCTTATTCTCACATCCCCCAGAAAAACAGCCACCAGCCAGGGTGCTGGGGGACAGGCAGAATAATCAGAAAGCCATCACAAGTAGCAACGGCCTGGACACGGAGAAGAAGGAAGGTTTAGAGGTGCAGAGTGAGGAGGTGTGAGGGTGTGGAGGCTCCCTGGGGCACATAGGCCATGGTAATGGGAGTTGGCAACAGGAATCAGTGGACAGGCCCCACAGCCCTAAGGGAAGCCTGACAGAAAGCAATGGAGCTTGAGGGAAGGGCGTGGGACCCGAAGGAAGAGCATGGAACCCGAGGGAAGCCATGGGACATGAGGGAAGGCTCAGCAGCCCTGAGAGAAGGCCATGGAGCCTGAGGAGCTGTAGGAGAAGGGCAGGACATCTGCATGCCTTGTGTTGAATTGGTGCACACATGGGGAGGTAGCAGCTACCACAAAACCCCACTTAGTGCCGCAAGCGACTCTGGATGGAGGGGGTCTGTACCACCGAGGACATCCCCCCTTACCACATGGCCAGGACACCTGCCTCGCTGTGCACCACCAAAGCCAGAGGCACCCCAGCTCTGCAGCGACAAGACAGAAACCAGCATCCCTGAGCTCAGCTGTGCCGCCAACAGCCATTCCCTCACCCAGCAGCAGGGCTTCCGTAGGGCAGGGTGCTGGGCACAGCAGTGGAGGTGAAAAGGATCCCTGACGGCTGGGGAAAGCTCCAGCCACCGCGGTGTGCAGCAGGCAGCACTGAGACAGCAAGTCTGTCAGGGCAGGTCCCAGAGGACAGAGCCCGGTGGGTTGGAGAGAGACAGACAGACAGCAACTCTGGCACCAAGACCAGCCTGGAGAGACACCTGTCACCTGCTGCTGCTCCTCGGGACAGCAGCAGAGGACAGCGGGGATGTTGGGTGTGCTTATTTAATGCCACTTCATTCTCAGCATTACAGATATTTAAAATAAATCAATTAAAATAATCACAGTGCCATGGCATCACTGTGTCTGCTGCAGACAGGAAGTCATCAGCAGAGCAAGATGTGGCTGGGTGTCTTTGATCCTTGTCATGAGAGCAGGAGATCATGTCTGTTGTACTGGCTGAGAGGAGACCAAACCTGGGGAATGGGCTGCTGTGCTACAGACTGGCACGGAGAGGAGGGGACATGGTGTGCAATGTGCTGACTGCCATTGTGACAGGCCCAGCACATGTGCCACGCTGACTCCTAGTGAGGCAGAGCAGCAGAGCAAGACACAGAGTCCTAGCACACCCGTGATGCACCGGCTCCCAGCAGGACATGTGAGGCTTCTTGCGAGTATCAGTCAGCATACACTGCCTAGCAGGGCAGAGCTGGAGGGCAATGCACACACTTCTAGAGGGGCACATGGGACCTGTTAGCTCCCAGCAGGACACATGTGACATACTCCCAGCCAGACAGGGCTAACATGTGATGCACCAGCTCCCAGCTGATGCCCTGACGGCCAGCAGCATGCATGTGATGAACTGCCCCCCAGCAGGACACTTGTGATACACTGGCTCCCAATGGGGTTGATCCCCATAAAATGCACCAGGTCCCAGCAGGACACAAGGGACTGACTGATTATGAGCAATGCCAAGTGGGACACACCTGACACACCAACTTCCAGCAAGACAAAGGCAACACAACTCCCAGTAGGGCAGAGCCAGTGCACAAGGCACTAGCTACCAGTAGAATACAAGTAAAACACATTGAATCCCAGCAGTGCAGAGCCAGTGTGTGACACACGGACTCTCACCGGAGTGTGTGTGCTGCTCCAGCTCCCATCAGGACACAAGTAATGTACCAACTCCCAGCAGGGCAAGGCCTGCCAGTGACGCACCAGCTCGCAGCAGGACGCTCGTGATGTGCTAACTCCCAGCAGCAGATGTGCAGTGCAGTGACTCCCAGTGGGACACGCATGATGCACCAGCTCCCAGTGAGATGAGACGTGCAATGCGCTGACTCTCAGCAGGACACATGTGAGGCACTGACTCCCACCAGGACACTCAGTGCACCAACTCCCAGTGAGACACATGCAATGCAATGACTCCTAGTGTGGCCGAGTCAGTGTGTGAGGCACAGGCTTCCGGCATAACATGTGTGAAGTACTAGTTCATAGGATGACAGGCACTGTGTGTGAGACACCAGCTCCCAAATGACATGCCAGCTCCCAGTGGAAAAGGGCTGGTGTGCAATGCACAGGCCCCTCTGTGCCCTGGTCCCTGTTCAGGAGAGCCGTGGGTACTGTCCTGGCAGAGGAGGGGTGCAGGGGCAGGACAGGCTGTGTGGCTGGGGGGACAAGGACACCACAGCAGGGCTCCCAGTGCCACCTAGTGGGAGACAGAAAATGCTCAGGGGCTACCCATCCCTGAGACCCGGGTGCTGGAGGGAGCAGCAGATCTTCCCTAGCCAGGCCAGCCTCTCCCACCACCCTGCCAGACCTGCCTGTCTCCAGCAGCTACCCCAATCCCACACCACTGCCCTGCCGCAAGCCAGGTGTCCTGCCCGCTCTCCTCCCACACTTGATCATCCTGGCCCTGGAGATTGTATAAAGCACCACCATGGGAGGGACAGAGGAATTTACTCCAGGTGCAGTTTGTTAATCACATCAAGTACAGTCCTGTTGAGTCACCGGGTTTCCATCCTGCATGGGGTGAGCACAGAAAGACCTGATCAGAGGTCCATAGCTTCTGCCCATGAGCTGCAAGTGTCCAGAAAGCATTAGAGCCACTCTCATAAGAGGATGTTTCAAGAAAACCCCCCAAAAAGGCACACACATCTTCTGAGGCACGCACTGACACTTGATGCATTTTTTTATCTGCACAGCTATCTGCAACTTATCCTCAATCTGTGTACATTGACTCTGACACACGCAGTCATGCATATACAAGAAGGTACCGCAGACACATCAGCCAGAGAAAACACTGGCACAGCAAGAAGCTTGTGTGACTGCACAAGTTTTATTTTATAGGCTTTCTCCGCCGGAAACAGACCAGAGGTTGTGGGAGATGGAAACAGCAGATGGGGCCATAAAGATGCAGTACAGAGCTGTGTGAAAGTTTACACATGGGAAGGCTAAAAATGAGTAACAAATACAATTTAGTGGGGGGGG
>Ga0065711_1031569_pt1 | contig 29332 bp, 12 predicted proteins | sample Hoacrofraction12_FD_59098 | JGI IMG/M metagenome (GOLD analysis project Ga0065711, IMG submission 59098) | Hoatzin crop microbial communities from Cojedes, Venezuela - Epithelial fraction 12 v2 (version 2) | ecosystem: Host-associated > Birds > Digestive system > Esophagus > Crop | place... | reverse complement strand
TGTTGTTGCTGTTCCCTTTGTTTGCTGTTCTGTTAAACTGCCCTTATCCCGACCCACCAGTTTCTGCCTGTTTCTTTCCATTCTCCTCCGCACCCCGGTGGGGGGAGGGGTGGCTGCGTGGCGCTTTTGTTGCCGGCCGCAGCCAAACCGTAACACAAGGCAAGGTAGCTGCTGCAGAGCAGAGGTGAATAGGAAGGTGAAGATAACTCTTAATGAAGACAGGAATGAATACAAGGAAAAAGAGTTCTTGTAACACTGCTGAACCACTGTGGCATGAGTGGGACTAATACTCCCTTTAAGAAGTTAATAAATATTTTAACAAAATTGCATTAATTGACATTGTTCCAGTGAGTGATAAGTGTGGTTTAATTATGGATACATGCTATTTAACTAGATCTTAACCAAAATATTTGTTTTCTTACTACATATGTTTATGTCAAATATTTGTTTCAGGCAATATAATACACAGCTTAAAATAGACTAATGAGATCTCAGACATGCACATTCAATGGGGAAATCAAACATTTTATCAGCAGTTAATAAATTTAGAGAGCTATGAGTACCTGAGTACTAATTCAGAATACAAATAAGTTTAGAGTACTGAAACATTCTAGAGCCAAACTGATGTAAAACACCTGTATCAAGGCTTTAAAATATAAATTTATTGTTTTTAAAAGCAATCAATTTATAATGCAAAATCAGCAGAGTTGTATACAAATCACACTTTGAATTAAAATATTCATATAAACCACTGAAGGCTCATTATTAAGGCTCTCCATTAGAACACATACTTTAAATCAGGTATTTATGAGCTATAACTACATTAATTATTTTACAAGTGCATCTAAAAAAATTCATTATTTCAAATTAATAGATTTATGACTAGATAAGGTGCAGAAGCAGCTTGGTTGAGCATGGATCGGGAAAATGCAGCAAAAACAAGACAAGATCTGAGCTTCAAGAAACACAATGAGGAAGCAAAGACAAGATGGAAGGAATACAGAGGCAAAGCAGCAGGTAAATTAATTGGAAGCACACAAATTTCCAAAGGTTTTACACGTAAAGGGTAGCGTGGCTAGCATCAGAAAGCAGGATGTGGCAGTAACAGAGAAGAGAGAACTCTGGCAGTATCTGCAGTAACACTGGAATCACTCGTGAAACAGCAAACGACCCAGCGGTAGCAAAACAACCCATATTTCTTGCTGTAACCATGGCTTGGCTCCTAATCTCTGGATTTGCTTTGGCTACTTTATACACCTTTCCTAGATAGAAATGTCGCATAAGTCCAGGAAACAAAAAAGGGCTTTATTTCCAGGGGTTTAAGGAAGGCACCATTTCCGGTACCATGCATTTTGCTCTCAATATGTTTCTGTTGTCTGCGAATATGTTAAAGTTCTCAGCTATAGCTAGTAAGTTATTAGTTTAAATCCAACTGTTACGAATTTCACTAAAAAAAAAACCCCAAACATACCAGTTTCAATACATTACACTACATTTTTCTAAAGTCATAAAATGCTTTACATATGTGACCAAAATGCAGGTTAATTTGAGCTTAAATTTCAACAGAAGACTTGCTGCAATTTATCCCATCCTATCCTTTTCTGTTTACACATGAAAAATATTCTATCCACTGTTATGCTTGAGATACAAACAGCCATAGTATGTTTTACAGTTTTTGAGAAATGTAGAAAAGTAGGATTGGAAGTAATGATAAGACGTTTTTCTAACAGACATTTCCTACAGGTGTCAGACACACGTTGCCAAATTCCTTACAACAGTAGACACACCTTGCCAAGTTCCAGCAACAGTAAAATCCTGATTTCTAGCCTAAAGACTTTAAAGGCCTTATTAGTGCTTGCAATTTCCTGAAAAGCTTCATTTTTCAGAAGAGGTTCTATTAAATTCAGTTCATTCTGTTTACTGAGATGAAAACATAAAGTATTTGAGATTTAATAGATATCACTTGTTCTATTACTTTTGCTGTGCATTTTAAAGCAGAAATACACCATGACAAGAGCATTTATTATTCATTTTTATTGTAACTTACCCTTTGATTAAGGCATTATATCATAACATTAGATCAGGCAAAAATCTGAGCACTGTCGTGTTAAGGCTGAATCATAAAAATCTTTCAACACTATGAAAGAACTATAAATATTATGAAGTCATCAAAAGCTTCATCATCCTTGTCTTTATTATCTGTAAAGAACTCAAAAGGTGCAAGGAGGTGGCCCTTACCAGTTGAACAGAAGTAACTTTTTATCTCTGGAAATCACTTTTAAGATTTTTTTAATGGCAGGATACAGCTATAACCACTTTATGGGAAACATATCTCAGCATTGCCATAAATGCAATATTGAGACAAAATGACATATTATTTCTACTTCTGAAGTTCTTTTGGCAGATAAGAAAAAGTAATTTGAAAACTTTCACTGTACAAATGAAGATTTACACATAGTAAACTCTACCATATTCTGAAATACATAAGCTGAGTAATTGAGCTGGAAGCCACATGATAAACAATGATACAGCATCCATGTTGAAATCAGAGGGACACTTCTCTTTGTCTTCTCAGATTTCCCTGTTAGCTTCTTATCTGTCTTAAAAACACCACGACAAACAAAGATTTACCGTACTTTCAGCTGTGTTGTGCTAACAACAGCAGAAAGCAATTTCCACAGCTCAACACATCATGTCTCCTCTTTCTCTTTAGCTAACCACTGGACTCACATGCATTTCCTGTTCCAACCCAAATGTGAGACTCCCCGTCGACCCAAGCTGTTCTCCCTGATGGGCACCGCTCTCCTCTCACCGGGGACAGCTGACCATTGACTTTTTGCTAACGTAACTCTTTCTGACACTTGCGTATAGAAGCCTACATCCTTCTGATTAATTTGCGAGTCTTTAGCAGCTTCATGGATGTTTTCACATTCCCGCCCACTGTAAATCTACTCCCATGGCTGCGGAGGCTGAGGGTGCTAGATATTACATAGTTATATACATATAGATATATAGAGGGTGCTCTCAGTGGCAGTCCACAGGCCCTGCATTCTTATTGAGTTCAATTAACTACTTTCCCAATCAGCTGATGACTTGGCTAGCTCCTCCAGATCCCACAGCCTGTGGAGGGAGGACTAAAGGGATCAAGTATTTGGGTTTGGGTCCTCCCTGCTGCAGTAGAATGTGACACTGAATACTCTATGGCCACAGTGGTGAAGGTCGTTGGACTTACCGGGGCGACTTACCCCACTGCAGGAAAATACTGCCTACTACTGTCAACAAAGCAGCATTCAGCATCATGCTCAAGAAATAGTCTTTCCACACACACACATACAAAAATCACACCCTCCCCCAAAAACTAAACCACCTTCCTTTCTTCTGTGCTATACGTGATTATTCAGTGTCTAGTAAGACAAGTTTTCATATTTTTCTGCTAACAGGCTAGCTTGGAACAAAGAGAGCTTACTGCAAAAGAAGAGCGTTCCTGCTTACTTTAAAATTTCTACCAGCAAAGTTTTGATTAATATGAGTCTTCCAGGCCTTTCAGATGTACCATAGGGCCTCACCTGACATTCACCAGCCTACAAGACAACACAGCCTTCAAGGACAAGTCCCTCACAAAATGTGAAAATTAGAAACAATTTGGTGAAAGGTTGGACCAGAGGATTTTTGAAGTCCAACCTGGGCTGTTCTACAGTTCTAGGATTCATTATCACGAGGAGATATGGTTGTCAGGACACAGCAGGTGATCTACTTGTGTCAGTCTTGGCTTGTGCTTCTTGAAGAAAAAAGCAATTTATCAAATCTTGTGAAATCTGTCTAGATATACTTCCATGTATTATGGATTAAGATCTGTGTTATAACCCTTAGACATATCAGATTTTGCAAGGCTCTGCACTGAGCTCTTAACTCTGAGAACTGAACAATACCCTTCACCACCTTCAAAAGCTAAAGTTAAATGACCCATTTCTTACTACCATCTCTTCATGTCTCCTGTTAAAAGCAGCAGCTCAATTTTTTATCATCCCTCTCTCCTGTCTACATGGTTTTCCAATTACTATTAATTTTTGACTAGGGTACCCAATTTACGTCCCAATTTGGACAGAAATACTTAACTTACTGAAGACATAGTTATTATCTCCCTCTTCACATTACAAATTAGCTACCACACCCCCTTCTTATGGATTAACAGAGGGTTAAATGCACTTCTTACTTCTTCCTGCTACTGAAAAACGTGTGTTTGTTCCAGTTACAATTGTTCGTGATAAGAAGGAATTTTCACCAGATGATATCTTTGATCGAAAACAAACCACTTCTAAAGACCAAAAAACAAGCATTGAAAACTTTTGAAATTTTTAATTCTGAAAGGTACCTATAATTCATTGAGAATTCTCACCTTAAAACAAGTAATTCTAAGTTGAGCTAAGTGTTTTATCCTATTAATTTCAAGGATGATGAACCACATTCTTGAAACAGCACCCACTGAGTGCTCCCCTAAAGGTGAAGTCCCTAATGGGATTTCCAAAATCGCACAGAAGCATTACTGCCTGAGAGGTCAATGGAGCATAAAGTCCATTCTTAAATCATACACAGTTCCTTCTAACATTATTCAAAATGTCAGGTCTGAGACACTTCAAAGCTCCCAAGCACTTCAGATCTCTGAAGTGAGTTACAAAGCTAATTCGCTCAGCTGAAGTATTTGAGGATAAAAATTCGCCACAACTTCCCAGTCCGTTCTGCAGATTCATGTTCACTGGGAGGCTTTCACAGCTACTCAAGTAGAAGAAAAAGCCATATAACCATAGCAAAGTTACTTCAAAAGTGGCCCAAACAATCCTACTGAAAACTGTAAAGGGTTACTAATTGCAAATACTGAGTCTGGAAAAACAAAAGTGATGTAACCCCTTGGTCTGTTTCACCTGCAGAAAGCCATAAGCAGTTCAAGAGGAAGAGATTAACCCACAAATGAAGGAAAAATGTCTAACGGATATGAATCAAGTTTCACATGCTACATTAACCTGACCAACATTCAAGTCCAAATTCTCCTTCCCACTGCAGTTATTAAAAATCGACTGTGCTATTTCTGCTATTCAAAATTTTCCAGGACAAAAAAAATCTCTGCTACAAAAGACGAATGAAGTTCTGTATCATTCTTTGCTCTTATGCCCATTTCGAAGCACAGAATAATCACACAGGAGCCTCTGTTAAGCTCTTGCCTAGCAGCATTAACAGAAAACAGCAGTTACTGACACAATTCCTAGGGTTTTTTTTATTGTTATATATTGACTGATCTTTCTCAAGTTTCCATTGTCATAACAAGATATTTAAGGAAATTAAAAACATGACTTTCAAAGCGGAAAATATTTCTCCTGTTCTTTGCTGTCAACGCAAGTGCATTTTCGACAGATGAGTAAAATGTAACCTCTTATCCCCATGAACAAAAATGAATAAAACTCATGAAACTACACAAATTAAACCACATAAAAAAGATTTGTCTCTTTATAATGAAAGCGATCAGTCAAAATAGGCAGTTCCCAATCCACTGAAAGCAGTTTTCAGCAAGAACATTCACCTCAGTTTTGACAAGACTGGAAATTCCGAGCAAAAGAGAGATGGACTCATCCCCGCTAAAATTGCCAAGGCAAATACTACAGAGCACCAAGGTCCCAAGGGGCATTTCTGTGCTCCCCCCCAGGGTCCCACTGCACTCTCCCACTCCTGCCACTCTGCATTTTCACTGCTTCCCCACTGTTCCCAATGCAGGAGCAAACCCCTCTTCATTCCAGAGTGCTACAGCTACTCAGAGGCTTGAAAGATTTTTTTGGGGGGGTTCAAATTCCTCTTCCTCTAGCCCTATAAATGTCACTGCTAAAAGCCATCCACATGCATGCTGAAAACTGCATAAACCTGTACCTTAATTACTTGTGTTGAATTTTAACCCAGGCACTTAACCTTATTATTCTACACTGGGAAATCTGGACACTCCTTTATCTTAAAGCCTAAAATCACTTTTTTGTTTCACAGCTGGTCCCGCTAAGTTCAAATGCCTGAGCACACTGGAGCTCAGCAGACATGGCTGACTCTTGCTTCTAGGGAGAAACAGGTGGGACAGCATGTCTCCATCGCAGTATGTTTGCCTTGGCTTTGTGGGCATTAGTTTGGAGTTTGAGAGTTTGTGTTTTGGGTGATTTTTCTCACAAACCTGATTCTGGCTCTCATGTATTCCTGGTGGATGTTGTGCTCCACAGCTGAATAATTCATGGGGAACAGGTTGCTCACAACACTGCCTGTGGTAGCAGCTCTGCTCTGCATTTATTAATGATCAGTAGAAGGATTTGAACCTTGGTCTTCCATATTCCTGTGGCAGCATCTACCAAGCCAACAAATCCATCTCTGGCTTCTTTACTTTGCACTTGTTATCGTCACGGAAGTACCCACTCATCCAGACAAACAGCCCAGGGTCAGGGCAGGTATCTGGACAGTCCAGCACCAAGATTTAGAATTCCTCTCCCTCCTCTCCACCTGATTCAGAAAGTCCAAAACCTGACAAATTCTCCAGATGGTACACTATTGATTATTTTGAGTCAGTCTGTCTTTCTCTCTACAGTCTCAGATTTTAAAAGAAAATGCTTTATTCAAAAGCAAAGACAGGGAAATTTTTTAAACTTTTAAATTTTTTAAAATTCAAGAATATAGTTATGGGTAGAGGCATTTATTTCTATTAGACTCAGATACGCATTTAGTTTGACTTTTAAGCTAACCAGAAGTGCACTTTCAAGAAAATCAGTTTTTTACTAACACTAGTTTCATTGTGATAACATGCAAACTCCCAACACTTTCCAGCCAAATTCAATTTCACTGAAATTTCACAAAAGATTTGCAAAAAATAGCAGAAAGTAAAAAATCAGTCACCATATCTTCATCTGTTGCACAGCACTAAATAAAGGAAGGAAATGGTATTCTTCAGCAGGTTTACAGCAGATTTCAGTACCGTGCTGAACTGGAACAGCAGGTCCCCGTTCACCAAGGTGTTTAATCACCTCTTTAGTGCTAAGTAGTTTATTTCATTTCTAGTAGGCCGCTTGTGTATTTAAGGTTACTTTAGAGAGAGTATCATGTTAGTACTGTGCCAGTTCCATCTTTTCTATCAACACTGGAGGCAAAGCAGTCAGACAGAGCAACATCTATTTTCAACCCACCAGAAAATACACCACCAATAAAGTCTCTGTAAATTGCAAGCATGTCTTTCAGTCACATCATAAGTTGCATGTCAGCCTTTAGAAACAGCTGAAACAGATCACAGCTTAAAGTACCAGGTGCTGAGATACATATACATTTTTTTGTATCAAATTACAGAGCTCTAACTTTGTTCATGATCACAAAGGGAACAGGTGAACCCACCATTTGCCTCAAGTAGCTAATCAAGAAGCTAACCAAGAAGAAAATCTTTTGTCCACTCTTGATTATTAAATAGTCTTACTTAATAAGTGTCAGCAGAGCTGTATAACTTCTCTCTTTACTTAATAAAGCAAAAGGGAATAAGAGATAAAAGATGCAAAAAACAAGTTTTAACTTTATAAGAAGAGGCAACAGCTTCCCCAAGATCAAAATATACACTTGGAATACACGTTGCTTCATGACGCAAATGTAAGAAAAAATTATATACCGCGTAACAAAGCAATGCCACTATTGTAATCCACAACTGTTCTCAGATGAACTGGAAGCAGCAATTATTTCACTAGAATGAAGCCAAAAAATGCAAGACAATTTTCCCATCTCTGAACAAATAACACAGCTATAGAATGTCCCATGTAACCCTCAATAATCTGTGAAATAAAAACCTGCATCCATTGACCCACAGCGAAGGTCCTGCCATCTACACTGGCAGAAGGAGAGAGGAACAACACATCTGTTGGGCATTATGGCCAAAGGCCTTCAGTCACATTCACATGAAATGCTTTGTGCTACATATATCCCTCGGATTAAAACAGATAGCATTCCTTCCTTAAGGTCATCAAAGTCAAAATCATTTAGGACAGAGCCCTACAATCCTACTGGACAAATGCAGAGGGCTCAAAGCTTCCTGGAGTGCCCAGGTACCCCACCCAGGGCATCTGTTTTCCCACATGCCCATAGCTCCATCCTTGCTCCAATGCATCTCTCGGTGTCCTGAATGCAAACAATGCCTTGACATGGCCATCCTGCTGCAGAGAGGAAGAGATGCGAGAGGCCGGCACATCATCTCACTCCCCTACTGGGAGGAAATGACAGAAACCATCTTCAGAAGAGAAGAGAAATGCACAGGAGGTGGGTGTATGCTGACAAGGGAATGGAGGCAGAGCAAAATGCACCACGATCTCCAAATGTCCACACATGGTAAGAAAGTTGGTGTAGGAAGAGGAAGAAAATCCTCTAAACTTCAACAGGTGTAGTACAGAACCTTTGAGGACAAGCCCATTCTGAATTACACGGAAGAAACATGAAAACCACTTTCTACAGTGCTGTTTTCTTACACCACTAAGATATAAGACAGTACCCCTCTGAGCTATCAACTCCCTTTTGTTCATTTGTGTGTTGGCTGCTTTTTCACAGGAATGGCAGCTTTTATTTCAACAATATAGATAAAAGTATTGCACTGAAATTTAAATGTCAAAGAATACATACTCAAATGCCAAATGCCAGCAGACAAACGGCAAGAGAGAAATGTCAGAAATACACCCTTGTCTCCTACTGAATATAACTATATCTGCACAAATGCAAGCCACAGCATGATGTGTAAAGGCAAGAGTTTTTCTGCAGTTCCTTTGGGATGGTAACACCACTAGTGTCAATAAAAGCAGTGTCTGGCTGCGATCTGACTGTGTTACTCCAAGTATGCAACTCTGAGACCCCACCTGGAGTCCTGCATACAGCTCTGGAGCCCTCAGCCCAGGAAAGACATGAACCTGTTGAAGCATGTCCAGAGGAGGGCCACAAAAATGATCAGAGGGATGGAACACCTCTCTTATCAGGAAAGGCTGAGGGAGTTCGGGTTGTTCAGCCTGGAGAAGAGAAGGCTGCAGGAAGACCTTATAGCAGACTTCCAGTATCTGAAGTGGGCTTATAACAAAGATGGGGATGGACATTTCAGCAGGGCTTGTTGCTATAGGACAAGGGGTGATGGTTTTAAACAAAAAAAGCGTAGATTTAGACTGAATATAAGAAAGAATTATGTTACAATGAGGGTAGTGAAACACTGGCACAGGTAGCCCAGTGAGGTGGTAGATGCCCCATCCCTAGAAACATTCAAGGTCTGGCTGGATGGGGCTTTGAGCAACCTGGTCTAGTTGAAGATGTCCCAGCTCACTGCAAGGGGTTTGGACTAGATGACCTTTAAAGTCTCTTCCAACCCAAACTATTCTGATTCTGTGATTCTGTATAGCCTAAGCAATCTGTGGTCGGCAAGGTGATAGACGGCATTTACAGACATAATGATAGAAAATTTGTATATCAGGCAAATTGCACTCCTGAATTTGCTAATTTGTCACTACAGAAAGGTCCCCAACACAATGAACTTTCACACGAATGCTCTGCTGCTTTCTGGGTATGACAGTAGCCCATGAAAGTTGAAGCTGACTTGCAGACAGTGTCTGCTAGATACATGGCTTAATATGGCCAACAAAAAGACACACAAATGTGAATTCTTTTTGTTTCCTAAATTGTTTGCTTTTTTGAGTCCTAGGAATATTAACCTGTGAATATAAGTGAGCTTTTCAGAAGCAACCAAATGACTCCGGAACCCAATCAGAACTGATTTCAAGCAGAATTTGGACTCTTGAGAAATTTAAGTGCATTTTAAAACTTTACTTGTTTTAATTAAAATAATTATTCCTCAGGGGAGGAAAAAAAAATTTACACACTTGACTTGGTGTGAACTTCTGGCCCCAACGACTTCAATGGGCCTTTTGGTCATGATTTCACCCTTTATTATCTCCTGTAAAAGTACTTGGGAACATGTTAATTAGGGAAGATGCATTTGTTTAGACATTTCAGCCTGCTAATTGCAGCTGCTTCCACTAGAGCTAAAAAATAAAAATGATTAGGTAGTTCTGTAGTCAGACCACTAAATACATGAAAATATGAAGTGCACTTTACTTAGTGCAGCTAACAAAAAAATATCTGTCTCCTGTAATTATTGTGATTTTCTTCCAGCACTAGTGTTTCTACACTGTAACGTAAAACCTAATCAAAGATAAAATATGTGAATTATTGTCAAAAGAGTAAAACCAGCTTATGGCATTTTCCCCTTAAAAATTTTCTTCTCTATGTTTTAGGATCCCCAGGTTGTCTTTTTTAACTTTGTGACATTGATTATAAATATCATATTTATTTAAAATCCTTTTATTATTAAATTTAGTGAAAAAAAAGATACTTAATTGAAATTATTTTGAATTGTTTTTGAAAGATGCTTCCAGGAAAAATTATCACATTCTCACACTATATACAGAAATTTATTTCTCAAGAAAATTCCTTTCTCTACACTGGGACTCTTTCTGAAGCTTCCTCTGGATCATGGCATGCTCTTTAGAAAAAAAAATTGGAACAGACTAAATCCGTTCTGCTCGGGATGCTTTATTTTTTTTAACCAGCTGCAGCGCATCACAAAACTCTAAGGATAGACATTTATAGTGCAACCTTCAACAGGAAAATTTTCCCATAATCTCTGTGTTTAATTTTAAATGCTCTTCTCAGCAAACATAAAAAATACATACTTTCAGTATCTTTTGAACTTTGCTTTCCTCCTGAACAGGGTCTTGTGACACTGAGTTTCAAGGTCTAATTATACTCTATGCAAAACTCCGTTCTCTTTGATCAACTTCAAATCTGCTTCCTTTCAAAGACAGTGAATGTCTCTTTGTCCTTGAACTATGACAAAGGGTAAACAAGGAGGGTTTGAAAAGCCTGTTTGTACTATCTCTTTGTTTTCCGCAACTTACACATGACCAAGTGAACTGTACCGTAGTTTAAATTTGCACAATAAATCTAAATTACACTATTGGAAAAGAGTCAGAAAGTCTAGGAAGTCTTTTTGTACTTCTGTATTTCCAAGACCTTTCTGTGGGTCTCTCTCTCTTTCTCTTCTATTCTTTTATGAAATGGAAGAACACAATTTAATGCTTCACTCAAACACTTACCCAGACAGGCCTGAAGTAAAAAAAAAGCCCAAATCAATAAATTAAATCAAATGAAGATATACAGATTTGTCTTAGGAAGGACTACTTGGTTGCTGTAAAGAATAAATAGCTCCTTGATGCATCACAAGGAAAATAAATCAAGTCAAAATATGCTGAAACTTACTAAATTTACAGGTGAGGGAATAAGAACTATCCAACATTCTGGTCACCTAAAGACTTTGCTAACCACACCTCCACATATCAACAAGATCCTGTTTCATTTAGTTTCAAACGCATTTGTCAGGATCTCTGCTCAAGGTGACAAAGCTATAGGGACATGTGTACATTAAGGTATTGATAACAGTTGAAACAGCACGAATGGAATAATGATTCCAGAGAATAGCCAAGGAGAAATTTCAGGATTGAGACACTTTTAACTTCTTATTTATCTCTCCCTTCTTTCAGAGAACTTATCTGTTACTGCAGAAGGTATGCAGACAAATGATGTACTTCATCATACAGCACCACTGACACGTGGAATCAGTTTACATATATTAAGATAACTTTCTCTGTCATTTGCTTTCAGACAATCAGTTCAGCTTCCTCACATACAAAATCCAGTGTGATCTGATACACTAAATTAAGAGATCTTGGTATTATCTTTCAGGAGGTCTGTTTTTGAAAGACAGTTGCTCCTGGAAAAGTCTTCCTTACACAGAAATTTAATTTATTTTTACAGACTAGCAAATCTGAAATACAAAAGAAAAGAAATTTTTCTGGAGATGTACGCCATTGCCTCAAACAATCCGATTTGGACTGTGTCTTGCAGCTGAATACATAACATCACACGTATTCTGTAAAAGTTAATTTCTACTAAAACATCATGTACTTATTTCATGAAGACAAGAAATAAAAGAAATTTTGTCTATGTTACAACACATTTTCTGTACCTATGAATTTTAACCAGCTAACAATTGGAGCATGCCACTTTGACCATAAGTATCAAGTGTCAATCTGAGTTCTCTAAACATAATTCAATGTACAACTTGCTATTTTGGAAATGGGTTGCAAAGGTTACACAACAACAGCTTTCATTGATCTTTTGGGACAGTTAACCAGAAACATTCTAGTATTACAAACATTCTATATTACAAGCACCACCTTGATCAACATGAGCTATTGCAAGGCCTTTTTGCAATAATGAATTAGATGGGTATCTAGAAGTTTGAGACTTTTCTCCCATTTCTTACTCCTCTTCACAATACACAACACCACATCATCTGCATCAAACACTTTTCTATTTACATGGAACACAAGCAAGTTTTAAAAAAAAATCAGTAGTCTCGTTCAGATATATGTAGCCTCACCTTGCGGATGCCTCTGCCAAGATCTTCTCCATAATTTGTCCCCAAAATTTCAAAATGTACATTGGGATTCCCCCCATTTTCTGCAAATTCCAGATCTCCAGTCAAGCCATTCACTCCACCCTATTGGAGAAAAAGGAGAATGGAGTGGAAACTTAGAAGTAGCCAATTTTAAGAAGCTTTTGTTTCTCCAAGAGATTTGTGCACTAACTGTGCAGAATACATACACAACTATCAGAATTAGGACAGTTTTCCAAAGACCACATTTACCTAAAATTTCTGAAGCCTAAATTGTTCCTGCATCATTTAAGGTCTTCACAGAAGAATCAAACTCAGCAACGCTAAGCAGACACCATACAAACAACAGTCTTGCTCTTAGTGCATTTGCACTCCATTTATTGTTCTTCAACCCATCAACGTATACGTATAGACACCGTAGCCTGTTCTGGTTATGGTTAAAACAGAACCAATTCTCTTTCGGTGAATTTTTCCTTTCAGCTAAGTTCTTCTAAATAACTGTGTTTTTCTGAAGTTGGCTGCATATTTTTCAGTGACTGCTCCAGAGCTGATAGCACCTGATGTTTATAGTTATACTGAGCTAATGGTAGGAAAAGAATGCAGAAAGGACATTAAAAAACCCCCAAACTTTTGCGACTAATTTTAGTAGAAGCAAAACTGAAGACAAATATATAAAAGAAATTGCACAAAATATAGTTTTGCTTGTTTATTTTTGCTTTGCCCCTCAAACATTTCTCACCCAATAGAGATTTCCATGTAAGATCAGGCTGAGTTTTGGATCAAGTTAGGTGTTTTTTGAGGCCAGTGTAAGTGATCTGCACAAATCAAGAGGGGCTCTAGCTGAATATAGCGATTTTTCTGGTTTCCTCCCTAACTCTACTACTAACAATGCGTGAGATGAGCAACAATGCAGCATATTTTCAAGCTCGCTTTTGCTTTTATACATTTCTGTCAGAAGGTGTTAAAATACTAAAGATGAAGCGGGGAACTGTTACTATAAAGAATCAGAGTTGAAAGGGCTATACCTGCCACAGTAATAGTCAAAATATATTCCAGAGTTAATTCCACATGACACACATTTCGTCTTTGTATAAGAACTGTGATGACCTGAACTGTAAAATCAACAAAGCCACAGGAAATGCCTACAATGAAAACATTTAGCCTTAAAAAATTTCCTCAGTTTTCAGATTCAGGGAAAAGTAGATGTTTGACCCACTTCCTCCAAAACACTTGAACAATATTTTAAGTATATACAAGAAAAAAAAATCTACCTCTTGTGTAAAACCATATGAAATGCATAGCTTTTCTTCAAAATATAAGGCAAGAGTTTTGCAGCTGTGATTGCTCTTTCAGTTAAGAGCTTTATTATTTGAACCAAAAAAACTAGAGAATAAACTCTTGCAATATAAACTACCCATCTAAGCACACCAGTCTTACTGAATCATGATTTTAAAAGCTCTATTCCCACATCTTCAGTTTAGAGAAAATACAAGTACGAGTACAAAATTTGCATCTCCATTGCAGGTCAGTATGTACTAACAAAATGTGGTCATCCTTTTACAAAACATTAATATGGTTGTAATAAAAATAAGGAAGTTGATTGCTGAGATAATAGCTTTAATACTTACTAGAAACTAGTACTGTTAGGGAATAATACATACATGTTTCATGAAGTGCCACTTTCAGTTAAAAAGAAGATAACATTTTGTGTATAAATATTTTTTAATCTTTTCTAGATCATTTACTTTTTGGAGGAGATACCAGAAAAAATATTAAAAAAAAAAAAGGAAAAAAACCCAACATCCTGATTAAGGATACAGCTGCATAGTTATTTGCAGGAAGCCTCCAGGTCATTTCGCCCTTAGTGAGAGCCAGCCAGGCAGTTTTGATGTATGTCTCTATGGTTACTGATTAGCTTGAACACGATCCTGTAATAATCACTCCTTCACGGCCTTTAGATTGGTGTTAGTACACCTCTGGCTGGTTGAGAGCAAAGACAATAGTGAGCTTGTGTTTACCTGCGAAATCATTTGAACATATCCTTAGGTAAATATCTGAGTTTCAAAAATATAAACTTTTTCTGCTAGCTTAAATTTGACTACATCCTATTCATTAACCATAAATAAAAACCTGTTCTGCTGACTTGCCCTCCCTGACAGTATAAACCTGTTCCTAGTCTTATACCACTGTGACCCCTTACCATACACTGCTTTTATTATACTATACTTCACATTTACTATATTACTTCCTAAAACTTTTTCCCCCACCACATGAATTAAACCTGTGGGTCTGATGTAAGTAAAAAATGAAAATTAATTAAACTGTTGTTATAGACCACCTGAGCTGCACCATGATTTCAAGTGAGCCACAAGCAAGGTCTGGAAAAAAGGAAAAATCTGGAACAAAATAAGAAAAGAAAGGAAATATCGAACAAGAAGAATGAAAATCTGTTAGCGCAGATGTTTTGTACAGCAGAAAGTGTGTTCCTTTTTTCTTATTTTCTAACAAAGTAGTTTTAAACTGGGAGCTTTCGATATAGAGAATTAAAGGGATTTTATTGTCTAGATTGAGAGTGTTCCCAATAATCTATAGGACATGGAGACAGAATCACGTGTAAAATATAAAAAAATTTTGAGACTTGAGACAGAAATTTAAAATTCTAGTCAACTCTTTTTTTATTTTTTATAACCTCTGTCCTTATTCGAGAAAATATGATAAAAAAAAGATCATTTGAAGAATTATTTCATCTCAGTTATATGTGAAATAATGAAATCCACTTTTCAAGAGAACACAGGATTCTTTGGAAATACATGGCTCCTAAAATATAGTACAGGTTGACACACTTACTTACCATATTTTGGAATTGAATCTCTATCCAAAACCACTGTGTAAGTTTATTTACCTTGATTTTTAAACAACTGCAACTGCTGGGGCAAGATACACGCCGTAAGTCTGTTAGTCGGTTTTATTTGTCTGAAATCCAGCAGTAATCATAACAACAGTTTGTCTCATTCATCTATTGTGGCAATTTTATCACGCTTTGAAAATTTTTCATGTGAGAGTGTCTTTGATTAGAGTTTTCTGTCTTAGACTGTATACATCTGCAAATAGTGTAATAAGAGCTCAGACTGGATGGGAAAGGTCCTGGCTTGGAAAGGGCAGAGGCAGAAAGACAAACTAGTGAAGAACCACCCATATAATACCAACAATGATACTAAATCTGATAGAAGACTTCTTGGAGGTACTGATGCCTTCTCCCTACCTGGGACCTACCCTTGCTGCACCTGCAGGCCAGGCAATCTTGTTCTTGCTCTCTGCTAGTCCTCATTGTCCCACACCACCTTCTTACAAGGCTTACATGAGGCTGTGCTATTGCTTAGGGCTGATGGAGTGGGCCAGTGTATTGCCTAGAATGAGTTTCAGGACACTGCTCCAATTTTTCTGCATAGTCTTTCACAGTGTGGCTCCCTCTAAAACACTTGATTTATGGTATGTGTTTTGTCCCTCCGTTAATGCGTAGTAGAAGGAGATCACAGAGGAAATGGCCCATCGGTATGACAGCTGCTAATCCAGTAACATCCTGATGAGATTTTTCCAAGTTATTTTAGTATTAATTATGATAATGGATGAGAGTAAAAGAAATTTTTCATTCCATTTAACTTGCAGAAGAAATGCTATTTGGGGAAAAATGAAGACAGATTTATTATCTAGTCTCTCAAATTCCACAAAGGTTGAGCTGCAACCATGCAATTTTCTGACACATTTAAACCGGAAGAGTGAAATGTCAGTTGTTAGGACAAAAATGTTTTACTTGCATTTCTGATCACTGCTGTGGGCTTTGCAGAGCTGTTATAAAGCTTGGCAATATAGTCAAAGCCTACTTGAATCCCATCTATACTGGCAAGATAAACTACAGTTTACATGTGCTTAGGCACTTCTATAGTGTAAGTCCCTGAAAAAAGCACTATTTACTCAGCAGTCAGGACCTCACTTGGGAATGTCAGCTTGCCAGTCATCAGTTATAAAATACTGTACTTCTCTCACAGTTTCTCTTCAAACTTCCTTTTTTTTTTTTGTTTTTCAAAATATGGCTAAGCTCAGACACTAGCTATTTTGCAATTAAGAAAAAAAATGTTGTTACATGTGGGAAAAAAATGCCATAAGCATTAAATACGAGTTTCACATTTTATTGCTGAAAATATCCAATATTGAAGACATTGTTGAGTTTTGAACTCATTGCACAATTTTTAGCCACTAGTGAAGAGAGCCTAAGCTACTGCCTGAAACACAATTTGGCATCTTTTTTACATGTCACCACTGAACATCACTGACATTTGAGATGAGAACTAGTTGACAATTCCACCCATGATTCATGAAACAGCACGAGGTACAGCTCATTTTCCGCAAAGGAATAGAATCTACGTTACTGCTAGCACTAAAAAATTGCTGTTTGTCAGTGAGGTAAACAAATGTGGCTGGGAAGAGATCAGGTAAGCATGAGAGAGGGTATATGCATAACCTGATGTCATTTTTCTGAGTTTATCCTCCGTATAATCCTACTTACATTTATTCTCAGGCTATTTGGGAAGATTAATTTTTCCACAGTAGAATTATTTTCTAGTAATACTTCTTTCTCTCGCAGTGAAATAGCTTTACTGAGAAACAAACAAGTGAGCATGTGTTTGGGGATAGCTCCTATTACAGAAGTGAATTTAGAACTCATTGTTAGAGCTGGCCAAATTCATTAGAAGGATTGTATTTCCTGATGAATTTAACTATTTATTCAGTTCCAGAATGGGTAGAAACAGATATTAGATTTTAATAATTGTAGTGGGCTTAAAGTGTTTTTTTTTAGGCTTTGTCCAACCAGCTGACTTGACACAGAAAAAGCAGCTTTTGGAGTTGTTTGTAGAAATAGCGAAGAAGGAATCAAATGTTCAACAGCAAAAACTAACAAAATGACAATAGTGAATGATTCAGACAGCTATCTCACCAGTTCAAGAAGCTCTTGGAACTCTAATTCCTCCTCATTCTCTACTCTACCTTATTAGCTCATTAATCATAAAGAAATTAGTCTATTTACCACTAGAATTCTCCTACTTTTAACATGTGCTACTGCAGATAGAACATCAGCATCCCCTTCTCTTACCTTCTTCAGTGTGTAGCTTACAGAGTTTTCCCATCGCTTTTCTTACTTTCCCCTCCAGAAATCAGAGATTCCCTCTGCAGCTAAAACACTACAAGAGATTCCTGTTTCTGGATCTTTGATACTAGAAGATAGATTTTCTTCTAGAAAAGTTTCATCTAGAACTGGTTTTCCCTGCGTTTTCAGCAGCAAGATCTCATCTGTGCACAGCAGTAGATGGCAACATCACCTCCACTTTGCTGCTGCCAGAACAGCTACATGAGCTGCTAGCCCTTTGCTAAGGGAGGCAGGGTGGAATTGGGCATCTCTTCCTTAACTCTTCCCCCACCACCACCATACCTGGCTACAATAAGACAGCCACTAAAGCCACACAGAGGTGAGGGACAACCTGGGACAAGACAGTGATTCCAGATCTGCTATACAGGTCATTATGAAGGTAGAGTTAAAGCTGTGCAGAGGATGGAAGCTCTTTTTCTAGGAGTTTTAAAGAAATGTCAGAATGTATTTTCACCCTAAACTATAACAGTATCTTCCTATGACATTCCATTATACACTATATCTTTGAATACCACATGGTAACTTTTTCCTGTCTTCTTTCAAAATTAAGGTAAACTGGTATTTTTTGCGAAAAAATTTTTATTTCAGCTGGTTTTAGAGGATTTTCCAAGATGACAGGAAACAAAATATGTTTAAAGAAAAAAAAAATATGAAAAATGGAAGCATTCTGAAGAGGAGACATGAAGTGTTTTTTTGTTTTTCCTTTAATTACTTTCTAATTTTCTTGTTTTTCTGCTACTTAATCAGACATTCATCTATGTCAACTTTTTAATTTCACAGCTGTGATCCTGAAGTTCTTCTACATAAGTGCTTTAGTGAAACAAAAATGACCACAAAGCTAAAGCAGAATTCCTCTTTCTAGTGCAATTCTATCTCTCAGCTGCCATCTTTAGCTTTCCTCTGCCTAGGGATTCAAATGGTACAGACATACACACACAGAGGAAATTTCTGTGTTTCATTTTGCATTAAATTTGTAACTTCCAATTTTAGCTTGTTAATTCTAGAAAGTCATCTCTGTCAGCACAATGCAGTACAAGGGGTATCTGGATTATCCAATTTCTACCAATAAAATGCCTTCTTAGCAAAGCCCTCTCATTCAAATAGCAGAGAAACCTAAAAGCAACAGGATGAAAGCCTGGTGTATGTCAGGAATTTCCCTGGTGTTTGACAGCTAGGACGATGTGGCAAAGAAAGGAATAAACTCCATTTGAGATGCAAAGAGATGAGATAGTGGTAAGAAATGACACAGAGGATGGTTATATAGGAGAACGGGATCAGTCTCACATCCACAAACAACACAAGCAAGCAAATAATTGTAATGCAAAACAGTCAGCAGCCCTTTCCATGGTGGAGTACTTCCAAATTTAGAGATGCTATTAGGGCTACCAGACTTTGCCTGAAACTCCAGCTCAGATACCAAATTCTAATCCTAAAGTGGAAGTGTGTATTTTGACTTTTCCAGCTCAGGCATCCTATATGGATTTGATAAGTAAAAATACCTCTTAGTTTATTAATGAAAAATTGTGCAACAGTATTTACAAAATGCAAGTTGATAAGAAAAGTCCCAGAACCAGCCTTGCCTGAAACATAGCTTAAAATACATGGGACTGCCAAATGTGAATTTGAAATTGCTTTGATAGTAGAAGAGTAATACAGTTTAGAGTCCCTTAAAGTCATATCCTCCTCCCGAAAAAAGAAATGTCCTGGATTATCCTTGCAGTCTCATGACTTCAAACTATTAGAATGGAAACTGGGGACAGCCACCAAAGCAGGCTGTGAACTGTTTTTTTGGAGCTAATGCAGACTGACACAGGACTGGGGAAAAAATAAGCAGCATTCAAAGGAGCTGTACATTTTACCTGCATCATCATAATTTCTGGTGTAGCTAAAGACCTAACGCACAACAGCAACTTCATGAAACAATAATGTATTTTAAATTTCTTTTTATGTCCATTTAATGAAAGCCATAAATAAAGCACCTTTATTTTTTTAGAAAAAAATTGTTTTACTGTCCTGGGTTCGTTCTTATTTCCAATGAAGGCACTGACAGCACTTTAAATGTAAGTATACATTACCAGGAAGTACATGCAAACAAATGAGAAGGCAGTTTTATGAAAAACATCAACAACATAAGGAGACTGAACCAAATAACTTACAGGGCAGGGTAAACTACTAACCTATGCATATTTTGACTTAATACTGACCTGGAAGTCTGTGAAAATGATCTCTAAGTATGTGGAGGCTGTAAATGTCACAAAGAAAGGGAATAACTAAGAAAAAACATTTTTAAAAACTGAAGAAAAGGAAAAGGATCTTGGCTTAAGCATGATCATGGTATGAAATAATAATCACAGGGAAGTCGTGAGAGCTTAACATCGGATAAAGCACTGTAGAGACTGTCATAGGGAACAGTTCTGCAACGGCAGGATACAAACTAGACGAGTTACGGGTTTCCTCACGTTCATTTACATTATTTCACTATATTAATGATAATACCAGTGCAACAGCAAATTCCATAGAACATTACCTAAGTGCAGTTCTGCAACCTTATAAAATAGTAAAATAATCTGCTTTACCTCCTAACCAGTGACACTTTCTCAGTAGGATATTATTTGTACTTGAAAATCTTACTAGCTTGGTAGTTTCGGTAAACAAACTCATTGACTGCATTTCAAGTATGCCCATTATGTCATGGAAAAGAAACAAAAACAATCAAAGACTATTTTCGTTCAGAAACAGCTTTTGAAATTGCTTTGAAAAGGCACTGCTGGTGCTGGCAAGCATAGTGCGCATCTCAGAAGGAAATACTGCCTAATGCAAGTATTTTAGAAAATGAAGATGAGGAAACACAGGGAAAAGGTACCTTCTTGATGGTTTCCAACATGGATCGTCCTCCTTGCCAGGGTTTAGAGTTCTTCCTGATGCAGGTGAGGCTGGCCATGCTGTGCCACTTCCTGTCCTCCAGCTTCTTATGAAAGGCATTTGCCAACAGCAGGACAGTGTCATATATATACAGGTTTGAAATCTGCAAAGATGTTAAAAATGGAGTATTAGCATTATTGTTTGTGGTCTTTTGCCAGCAGCCAGGATTTGTCATTTGTTTTTCCTCACCCATAATCCTCTGGTAATTAAGCAGCTTATTTGGTATTAAGTAGCAAGTGTAAGAGTCAAAAAGTCATATCTTTTGCTCTGGTAGAAACTGCAGCTTGGGGCTGTCACTCTGCAAGTGTTTTGCAGCAACAAACTACACACATGTGGAGTACATGCAGCCCAGTCACTGGCACAGCTCCACTTGCAGGATTTAAAGCTCTACCCGTGAATGTAAACAGACATTCTTTTGTTTTTAACCAGTTGTTTGCTACTTTCAGTTTTTCAGTGACCAGATATTTGGACACCATCAAATTCTCTTCAGGACTTTTTTTTGTTGTTTTGAAAAACAGAAATGCTGAAAATTTAAAAGAAATAATTTCAGCATTCTTTTTCTTCCTGATTTTCAGTCAATTCTGACTGATGCAATTTCTGGAACGAAATATGATGTAAGCTTTCTCAGTGTGCAGTTGCATGTCGATTCTGTAATTCATAGTGTTTCCTGTCAGAGTATTTGGCAATAGCTGTTAATTCCTTGCAGGACGAAACTCTTACTGAGTCAATGTGTGTATTTTTCACTGTGAGCACAGTTACACACATACAGCATGAAGAAGTTCCAGTCTGGCATCAAAAAGAGAACAGCTGAACTCCAGAAAAGAAATTAGTTGTGTGCCAGTTCCACTTACTTACTATTTCTATATATGTACTTTTAAATGCACACAGTACAAAATCAGATGTGAAAGATACAATTCAACATAAAAGAACAGAAGCTCAGAAGTCATGAACACTTTTGAAATAAGTAATTTACAATACATCTTTATTTCAGTCATTTCTGTCCTCACATGGCAGGAACATTTACGTTATTAACAGTATGGTAAGGAGAAACCTTAGCTCTCCTGAACAGAGGTTCTCAGGAAGAGAATGATGTTCAAAAATGAGAAGGAGCTTTGGGAATATTATTTTTAGATAACCTGTTGGTCATTTGAAGCTATGGGGCCTGAAGTTATTGAGGGGAAACTCAGTTTCCTCAGCTTGCACTATGAAGAGGACTGTAGAGCATTCCTAGTGCCTGAAAAAAAATTAGCCAGCAGCAATTTGCTAACTGACGCAAGGTTGCTGGTTTTTTTTCTCTATCAGTGACAGACAAACCAAAAGACATTTCCCTGATCTGGGGAATATGTTGACTGCTCTGTGTAAGGGTTTCTCCATACAGATAGTCTGCTCAAAATCTTAAATAAGAAGGAAGCTTACAATAGGAAACTATGCCAACTTTGTGGAGAAAGCCTCTATTCTGCCTCTTCAAAATATCCAAAGACTGAGAAAGTCGTGCAGCCATTGGGAGGGAGTCTATGCCAAGGAAGCACAATGATGCTGAAGATCTGACACTATGATTGGCAAAGCCACTTGTCACCTTAAAAAAAGGAAAAAAAAAAAAAAAGAAAAAAAGAAAAAAATAGCCTCTCTTCCTGCCTAATTACTCCTTTCCATATAACCTAATTTTTTGTTTTTATTTTCTTACACAAATTCCACCTTTATGCTGTCTTTGCCTATGTCATCTGCAATCTACTCTGTGTAGTTCTCACAGCTAGGTTTTGTGACAGAATCTGTTGCCACCTAGCATTCAGGAAAGAGATCAGCTTTCTCCTGACCCTGCCATTTTACCTTCCACATTTTATTGAAGGAGATCTACTGGTCAGCTTCCTTCTCTCCTGATGAACTCTCAGGATCCTCTATTGCCCTTACAGCTCTACATTGTTAGTATCAAAACCGCACAGAACTTCTGATCCTTGTTTCCCTTTTACTTTAAATAACAATGACCCTTCACTCCCTCTTTCTGCAAGATGCTTCTTTATTCTTATTCAAGCTTCTCCCATGACTCCAGTGGCTGTGAATATTTGCATGTCTGTATTCACCCAGGAACTAGTCTACTTTCTGCAGATGAACAGGCCAGGCATCACTGTGCATGACAGGATTAAAAGAATGGATTGAGGATCTGGGTTCAGATTAATCAAGCGTTTTTATTTTATTTTTAAAATAACTTGGATGATTTGTCTGTGTATTGTAAACCTACAAAGAATTCAAAGTACTTCAGCTAAAACCATATTTCCCCAAAGAAGTCAGCATCACAGTGACATTTGGTTAAGGGGAAGAGAAGGAATTACTGTAATGTGAGGGAAGTTTATTTTACATAAGCCTTCGCTAAAGGAAAAAGAGCCAACCCTCTGGAGAGCGGAGACAATGAGGTCACTAATGAGACTAAATTGGTACATGAAGGACTACAGATGCTAAGTCATCGTTTCCCAACAAAATGACATTGCTCTCCAGGTAGCTTCCGTAACCCAGTATCATGGGAATAGAAGACTATTGTCACAGTTCATGAGGAAGGATGCACTCACTAATCTAAGAGTAATATAGCTGGGCCTTCATCAAGTATTAACAGGGCTCAGGAGTACACGGTTCAGAATAATTAAGCATTGTTATTCCTTCACTAATAGTTCAGCTTAACATTTACAGCAATCCATCACTGATAATGCAATGATAAAGACACTACAATTAATTTGTGCTTCTAAAAATCACCCTTCCCTGTCACTATCAGAAGCATGCTTCATGAGTAACTGTCCCGATACACACAGTGAGGCTGCAATTTAAAGTTACTTTATACTTTTATTCATTTCCCATGTAAATTTACTGGGACATTTAACACACTGGCTGGTATCCTTTGCTGATCCTTTATTTCTTCCAAGTCTTCGACTAATGGCTGGACACTTGTATTACCAAGCAGTATGTAACTGCATAACCTCCTGTTGATGCAACTCAAAATTCAGATGTGAATTTTTGTTCCGGCATGTAGAAGTAAGGTATTTAGCAATCGGATTAAGTAAGAGTGATTAATCTGGATTTATGGTGTGTATTTTATATAAAGCTAGACCATTGCACATAGTTTTTAGACAAAAAGGTTATGGTACTAAACACTTCTGTGAATCTAGTTTTTAACTTCCTGCCTCCAAAATGATAAAAAGTTATAGAAGTTGTTGTTTCAACTAGGACAATTCCAGAGACACAATGAGAGATTTTCATCAAAATATTTTTCAGTGTTTTAATAAAGATGCTGAAAAAAAGAATTATTCACACAAAATTTAGGGGGAGTAATTCAGAAAAAGTAAATCAAGAAATCCATCCTTATAATTTCTAGACAATACTTCTGATTAGTCATACTTCGACGGCATAAAAAAAAATATTAGAAATTTGAATTTATAAACTATTCCAACTCCCCACTGGAATAGAAGTTAATTTATAATATTGTTGGGGAAAACAAAGAAACAGCAAACAAACCCCACAGCTTCTCAAAGGTCTGTGCATCACACAAAGACATAGGGGAAACTGTGTCAGAGTTTTTCTTCCTTTCATTTTTCAGTTTTGTCTCACTCGGCAACTAATCAAGCACAGCCATCCCAGGGAAAGCATGAAGAAAGCAACTCAACTGTGCAGAACAATTAAACCAGTCAAGCTTCCATCATTCCTTTAAACTAAAACGCTACGGAAGCTTATAACTCTCCAGCCTACAGGTTGATGAAGAAGGACAGGTTAAGCTATAAAGTCCATTCTAACACATTAAATGGAATTTTTCAATCTGTAGGGAATAAACTGATTTCTAGAACTTTTCTCTCCTAGAATCACCTCACTGTTGGAGTGGAAATGAAATGAAAGTGAAGTTTAAGAGAAAAATGAATCAAAAGTGAACTCTCTCATCGAAACACACAGTTCTTGTTTTCCACCTTGCTGTAGTTCGTGCCTTTGTTCATGAAAACTGCTGTTTGCAATCTCTAGCAGCTGCACATAATCACACCCTCAGTTTCTATGTGTTATACACAGACTATCAAAGTTCCCCCTAAGACCTAGTTGCCATAGCAGAAAGGTGCAACCTAAGGAATTTTCTAAGTTCCTAAATAGCCTTAAGAGATGTTCTATGTGTCTATTGACCTTACACAGCCCTGTTTATCTTAAGAACTCTAATAGGATCACAGCACAGTGTGCTACAGCCAAAGTTTTTCATGTCATCAATAGCTGCTTACTGGCTGCTTTGTGAAGGATTAGTGAGGGAAAGGCTCTTACAGCTAACCTGAAACAGGGCAAGACCAAACACGCTTCTCCTCCTTTACCCCTTGTATTTTTTGATTTTAAGCAAGGATGATCTTCAACACCTCCCTATATCTCTCCCATTGTTCTCTCTCACTCCTTTCTTTCAGCATTACAAGATGACTGCCCTCTGCTGCTAAGTCAGGTATGCTCCTTCTGCACCGCTGCCAATGTAGTAATTTTTCTACAACTTCTTAAATGACCATACAAAAAAATCCAAAAGTGAAATCGACATCTTAAGCCAATTTCACACTTCTGATTTGCTGTAGCTTTGTCATGACTAAGCCTAACCAGATATATGAGAGAGGTAGAGGACTTGCTCTTGAAAAACCATGTGAAGTCAGGAGGACGGTGACCATGGTCCCGTTGCAAGTTTCACGTGGTAGGAAGGCTCTTATAATTTAACTGTGATTTGTAATCAACAACCCTGAAAATAAGGCCTCTTTGGAGCATGGGCATAGATTTAGGTACATACACCAAGACACTCGAAACAGATGACACCAATGCTCCCCAGGAAGACTTTCCTATTGTCAACACATTTGAGGTTTAAAGAAGCACAGCAACTCAGGAGATGTTGGCTAAGGGGAGGAAATTCTTCTTGGTGAGAAGATAAAAAATAAAATTCAGCAGTTCAACTAAACAACTACCCCACTGCCTGGAGATCAGATGTCTTTTTCGGACTTTTTTGTCAGTTGCTGTGGAGCGAGCAAGCGAGCTGTTCTTGTCGTCAGTCACACTCACCCCCCTGCACAAGTATTTTCTTGTCATGCTATGAGCCATTAAACTACACGTCGGAGAGGACATGAAAAATAAACATTAAATTACACTAAACTCCTGGGAAAAAACCTTGAACTTATCTAGAAAGACATTTCCCAGGTGGGAATAGACTGATATCTGAGCTACCTCCATGCTTTGGGAGAAAGGGTCCTTCGGATCACACAGTGATGAAGATATTCTGTGGTTGCCACGGAAACAGCGCTGACTTATGTTTTGGGGCACTGGAAATGTCTGTCGAATAATTGTTAACCTTCCAATTGACCTTCTCACCAGCTCCTGCACATCCACATCATTTATTTCCTGGAAGATAAAGCAAGGGAAAGAATATGCATAAAAGTTAAAATACAAAAATGTTACTGCCAGACTATAAACAAAAAATAAACTGAGAGAACCAAGAGGCGTGTGAATGCTACTTGGCTATTGTTGAGCTCTGCCATAGCTTCAAAAAGAACACATGCATGCTCATTAAAACAACTAACATATCACCCTGACAATAACTGCAAAGGTTTAAAATGAACTGTGCCCAGACCTCACCAAATCTTTGGAGATATACCTGGACTTGGTTGTTTCATTTTCTGTTATCTCTCCCTTTCTTTTTACCTTTGATCTTTTACTCAAAAGTGTTTCACAGCATCCTTGGCAGATAATGTGTAAATCAGTAGGAAGTCATAGCATGATGAATTTCTAAGTGTAGCATTATTTAGGAGCTGTGAAGGTACAGACAATTATTCAGACCTGAAGTGTTCATTTCCTGGAAACAGAATATCAAGAACCTATAAACAATGTGTAAGTTAGCAAACATCATTTACCAAAAGGGCAAAGAAAATGCATTAGAGCATTCTAGGTGTGTATGTGCTTGTTTATAGCAAGACCTAATTTCAAACCAACTTTTTACTCCATAGGGTATCTATTAAGGCTTACAGCTGAACACTCACTCTACAGACACACACTTTAAAGAAAAAAAAACCACTAAGTAAATACATCAATATGTGAAATATTAAGCTTAAAATATTAGCTTTGAAGCAGATTAGGGAAACCAGAAAAATAGTTCTTTATGTAGTATAAATTCCTGCAGTTTGGGAAAATGGTGCTTTACACCATCGAGCGATGAGGCCCTCGGGGAACACGGAGCGAGAGGAGTGTGGGCTCACAAGTAACAGCAATTGACTCCAACGTTCACATAAGAACTTGAACTTTAGTTAAACACGGGCTTTTTCTGGTGACTCGGATAGGGTCAGTTGGTAGCTCTCAAAGCAATTCTGTGTCAAATCTTTGTCAAGCAAAACTGTGTTACAATTCTGTGTAAAGAAGAAATAATCTTTTTAACTAGAATCTGTTTTTCACCATGTTGAACTGTTCATCCATAACCTGTCTTAATGACAGAGGCTAATGCCCCAAACTTTCTAGATGTTTAATATTGTGTGTACCCCCCCAGTAAGGGAGGTGCTTGAGGAGCTCAGTTTAGCAGCCTGCATTTAACATACCCTGTGTATAGTCACAGTTTACTGAATATTTCTGATTCTTATTTGTGTATTTACAGCTTTTTTTTTTTTTAAGGATATAGTACATCTGCATTGTTATATCTGTAACTAAACATCATCTTTTTTTTTTACCTCTAGCTTCCTGATCTATAGCCATAATCAAGGACTTAGGAGACACCAGGACATAGATCTGAACTCAAATTATGGAATCTTTCTTGTGAAAAGGAGGCCGAGCTTTTTCAATAAGCAGCTCTTGAAATATTAAGACAATTATCCTGGCAATTTTGGCTTTTTTTGGAGCTCCAGTTAATATTCTTTAAATTACTTGTTTTGAAGCAACTTCTTTAGACATACTGGCATTTGCTTATTTCCTTTAAAGCTTGGAAGAAAAATACATGAGATGTAACTTCTGCTCCCTTGACTACAGTAAAAGTGTTTTATTCCTCTTCACAGACTGTCGTATTTTTTGAATTCATCTGTTATTAATGTTCTTTATGAAATACAGATTTTTCTGAAAACAAAAAATAACACATGGCATCAGCTGTGTCCAGTGTAATATCTTGATTTTTAGTCAATTAATCCTTAATGTACCATAGATAATGGTTTCTCTCAGCTTAAGATGCCGTCTTTTAATTTAGTCTGTATCATTTCACTAGCTGCAAGGTAGAAAAAAAAAAAAATGCTGTTTTAGCAAAATGCATGTAATTTTTTTTATAATACTTTCAATATAAGCAGAAAGGAGAGCTCAAGAAACTTATCATCTTGATTTTAAACTATATCCTTTCTTAGAGGATTTTAAAAAAGTTTGCCTGGTTTCTTTATACACCATGCCCAAACTGCAACAGCAAGACTATTAGACTTGTTCCATTGATGTACAAACTGACACCTGCATGGCCACGTTATATTGCTACATAATACTTAAGTAGATTTTGACTTTGAGCTGCTGAAATATTTATCTTTTCTGCCTCAAAAGTGTATTCATTTTTTCTGCATTCAGCGTTTTTGGGGCATTTGAAAAAGAATGTGCTCATTTTAACCTGTAGGTTACTACCTTGTATTTTTATACATCACCTGGGAACAAATAACAGAATCCAAACACCAAAGAAATATTTGTATGGTAGCCAGGGAGGTATATACATCAATGGATTAATGACAGTTATTATTTTAAGTGCTGTGAATTCCACTGATTATATAATAAATTCAGATTTTAGGTTAACAACAAAGCAATGTTATGCAAACCCAAATTCAGCTTTAGTTGTTTGCTACATATTTCTTTGTCATTTTTTTAATATTTGGCACTGACTGCATGATGAGCCTTTTATATAATGGCTCTCCAATATCATCTCTCATTCTTGAATTTTGGATCTGACTTAAGAAATCTATATAAAGCAACTATTGTATGAGAGGAAACAATTTTCATTTGCACTTCAAAGGAGGATACTGTATAACGATATAAGGATGGCAGATGATCTGTTATACAAGCACCAAATGTCAAAAAAAATTACAAAGTTGGCCAAGTTGAACTGAGTTGGCACCTGTATAAATTTAGGCTAGATTACATGGGGATGTTTATTGAAAAATCAGATGTTCAGTATATAGTTCCAAACTTTTCTTTTGTTGGTCTGAACTTGGAATAAAGGACAGGCTGTCCTATTTCAAATGGAACAAGGATAAAATTAGACGTACATTTCATCTGAATACGCAAACAAATAAGGAAAGAAATGCTATTTTAAATTAATAGCTCTTTACAGATGTATTAGGAAAACGGAAGTGAAGAGGATCACCTCAACATATCAGGCAGAGACTCCAGTAGGAAGCAAGACTGTGTACTGCACACCTAATATACATTGTCTTTCAGCTTCCAATCATTATTTTGAGGTAAACAACCCAGGCAGACACTTAATACAAGGGGCAATGGGCACAAACTGAAGCACAGGAAGTTCTGTCTGAACTTGAGGAAGAACTTCTTCCTTCTGAGGGTGATGGAGCACTGGAACAGGCTGCCCAGGGAGGTTGTGGAGTCTCCTTCTCTGGAGATATTCAAGACCCGCCTGGACGTGGTCCTGTGCAGCCTGCTGTAGGTGACCCTGCTTTGGAAGGAGGGTTGGACTA
>Ga0065711_1031568_pt1 | contig 29333 bp, 13 predicted proteins | sample Hoacrofraction12_FD_59098 | JGI IMG/M metagenome (GOLD analysis project Ga0065711, IMG submission 59098) | Hoatzin crop microbial communities from Cojedes, Venezuela - Epithelial fraction 12 v2 (version 2) | ecosystem: Host-associated > Birds > Digestive system > Esophagus > Crop | place... | reverse complement strand
TCAGCAGCGGCCCCACGTTGTCCCTAGCCTTCGTTTTGCTGCTGATGTAGTTGAAGAAGCCCTTCTTGTTGTTTTTGACATCCCTTGCCAGCTTCAATTCCAGGTGGGCCTTGGCCTTCCTCGTCGCATCCCTGCACGCTCTGACCATATTCCTGTACTCTTCCCAAGTGGCCTGCCCCTCTTTCCACATTCCATGGACCCCTGTTTGATTCTTGTGAGTTTTTAGGATAGCCTGTTCCTAAAGATGCCTCACAACTTTCCAAGGCAATCTATTACACCAGGCTTACCGTTTCTTTTTTATTTCTTCCTTGCACTTTCATTTAAACTCAGTATGCTTTTTTCTTTTCTGCCGCTAGACACAGAGAAAAGAATACTGCTTTCCTTTTTGCAGCTGCTTTTCTGTATCTCAGCACTGCTGTTCTGCGGCTACTCACCTTCCTTTCCAGTCTATACAACTCCTTTTCTTCATTCTTTCCTGGTAAGCCACGTAGACTAGGTCTGACACATTCAGTATGCTGAAGTAGGTCTGATGGAAAGCTTTGGAAGCTAGTCAAAAAGAAAATAACATGGCAACACCATTGTGATGGGATCAGCTAGACACTACTCAACCAGAAACCAACTTCTGTTGACTACTTTAACTGATCAGCTGAGTTCAAATGAGGCAGCACTATGGATTTTTAGCCCAGAAAGTCCCACAGTAGGAGGGTTCCCTTTACGGATGTGGGAAGTGGATACTAAGATCAGCATTAGAGCTGAAACCAGTGTAGCCGAAACTGTATCATGAGACAGGCCATCTGAAGGCATATGACTGGCTTAAAATAGTGAGCTTTAGAAATAAGGAAGCATTATTAACTACTTTTACTTGCCTTTGGTTTACGAGCCTGTAAGGGTAACATATTATAACATTTCCAGGTTTTCTCCTGGAAGCCTCTGTGAAAGAGACCGAAAACTGCAATACTTGGCTAATCACTTGGCTCTAGAAATAGAGGCTTTGGGAGAACACCAAGTGTTGTAATTACATTACGAGAAGAGGTGTCATAATATTTTGTTTCTTTCTGTGTGGAAAAGGAGAGAACTGCAGTTGTTGACGAGTTCTTGGATATGAAAAAGGTGATTCACACAAAAGTCCATACAGCCCTTTCTCAAACATCAAGCTTGATTCATCCCTACTCGTCACTGTGAGGGATTTCAGATTGTTGTGACAATTGTTTGACATGAAGATAATTCAGACAGAGTCACATTGCAACTCCCTGTGCCATACATACAGGGGGCAGGGGCACCTTAAAGATTTACCCAGACGTAGCGTAAAGCAGAATCCAAGCTTAGCTGACAGATCAGATGGAAATGAACCATTTGAGGTATGTTCAGGCTTATCATTAAATTTTACTAAGTTCACTGTAAGATGTGGGAAACATCAATAGTTAATATGCAAAGTATCAAATAATCCTTAGGGAGAATTTGTGGGCATATAAACTGACATATCAGATCACTGTAGAACTAACTCTAAAAGATGTTTTGCTTTCTAATGATTAGAATTTGGAGGAGGGAGAAATATTTAAACTCTAAGATAGAGCTACAATTACATGTGACGGATCTCAAAGTCGTTCAAATATTTACTTAATACATGATAATTTAAATGAATTAGACATTAGTTTACAATTGCAATCAAAATGTGTTTTCCCTGAGACTTTAGCGGTTCTAATGATTCTTTAAAAGTAAAGAAAAGCCTGCTGCTTGATTGAAACATGTCCAAAAGGCATCACAGCTGACAGGAACTTGAATTGGTCTTCTGCATTCATTTCTGATAGCAGAGGCAACATAATCTGACAGCAGATGTTACGCAGGCAACATTTCTCTTTTGCTCCTAAGAGCAGCTGACAAGAATCTGTAGCCTAACTTAAACAAACAAACAAATAAAACTACCACCAACAAAGTTGTCCAATTAAAACTGGATTACTTCTTTGGACAGAAACACCATTTAAAGAACAGCAGGGGTGATTAACAGGTCCTGATTATTTGTAGAAGTGAGTACCTAATGTATTTTGCATTCCTTGCCTGATTTTAATGTTTCTGAGCTCTCTGTTCTAAGTTTCTTGCTTGATAATTGTGTTGAACTGTGGCAAACTGATCTACATTTCTGGCAAATAAGGAACCCTGACAATGTTTTTGCCTTATAGGCAGGAATATATGATCCTTGTTTTCCTCAAGAGCCTCCTGAACTGCTCTTTGGGCTTGAGTACAGATCTTTTATTTCTCAATTTTACAATGATTTCTTATTTATCCTCTGTAAAACGTGCCATCTTCTACAGGAGGATTAAAACCTCCAACCCCTATACTGGTTTAGTCCAATAATCAGAGCAGCCTTATGGCCTGATGGTTAGAGCTTTCAACTGTCAGCAGAGGATTTACCTTCCTCTAAAGATATCCCAGTGTCTATGCCAAGGTGACTACTTAGAATCATAGAATCACCTTCCACAAAACCAGGTTGCTCAAAGCCACATCCAAATTGGGCTTGAACACTTCCAGGGAGGGGGCATCCACAGCTTCTCTGGGCAACCTGTTTCAGTGCCTCACAATCCTTATAGTAAAGAATTTATTTCTTATATCTAATCTAAATCTACTCTCTTTTAGTTTAAAGCCATTACTGCTTGTCCTATCACTCCAGGCCCTTGTAAAAAGTATCTCTCCATCTCTCTTGTAGGCCCCCTTCAGGTAGAGAAGGCTGCTGTAAGGTCTCCCTGGAGGCTTCTTTTCTCCAGGCTGAACAACCTTGTACGAGAAGTGTCTAAACTGCAATGATAGTCAATGGAAAGGCAGTGCATCCAGCGTAGCCTGAAGAGCAGTTTAGATGACCAGCTACTACCTACCTCCTACAACATGCATTGAATCACTTCACTGGCTGTATTAAGTAGCTCTCCAGTGACTACAAAGGGAGATTAGACACTTCCAGCAGTCATCTAATTTTATTTGTGTCCTACCATTGAGTAGTTTCCCACCTGGAAGGTTCCAGTCTGTCTTTCAACCAACGACACCCACTGCTACTTGAGATGCTCTAGGATATGCACAACATCTATATTGACCTGGGAGAGAACTCCATCTTATTGGAGAAGCAGAAGCAGCAGTGGCAGGAGACCAGATAGGTAGCACTCTATGTCTATGCTTGGGCAAATAAGGGAGGATGAGATTTAGTTTCCAAGGTGTAGGTGCTCACTGCTTTTTGAGACACTCCTTGCCATTCAAGGAATCTTCATGGACCACAGACGTAATGAAGGACTTGTGAGAGCCCTGCATCATTCTGGAGTGGCAGTTATGGCTTCAAGATACTCCAAAACTCCAGAAGTGTCACTAGATGACCATGTTCAGGCAATCAAGTCCTAGTTTGAAAGCTGAATTAAGCAGCAGAGTCCTAGTGCAATCTCCACATGGAGAAGAGAGAACTGTAGCCAGGTTTCCCAAGTCCCAGCCCAGAACATAGAACCTCAGCCCAAGGAAGAAGGCTTTAATACACACCCTTCTCAGCATGTCCTACAGAAATGTTTGTGGAGCCTGCTATCAAGAGACAGCTTTTTGTAGAGCCTTTTCTTAAACATGGTCTCTCTTCATCTGCTGTGTAAAACACAGAGGAATCTGAACACTGAGCCCTTCCACATGGAGAGTTCAGAGAAGTAAGGATTTATTTATTTATTGCTTTGGATATAGGTTGATCTTTCTGGTGTCCCAAGTACAGTCACAGAATCTGCTCTAACATGGAAGGCACAGGAAATTACTTTTCTGCCCATGTGCAGAGAACCTTACTGATAATTATCATGAATTGGAACAAACATAGTACATGAGCCATGAAGAGCTTACATAAAGAATCATAGAATTATAGAATCATTCAGTTTGGAAAAGACACTTAAGATCATCAGGTCTAACCATGAACCTAACACTGCCAAGTCCACCACTAGACCATGTCTCTGTTTTTAAATACAGCCAGGGATGGTGACTCAACCACTTCCCTGGGCAGCCCGTTCCAATGCTTGACAACAATTTCAGTGAAAATTTTCCTAATACCCAGGCTAAACCTCCCCTGGCACAACTTCAGGCGATTTCCCCTTGTCCTATTGCCTGTTACTTGGGAGAAGAGACCGCCGCCCACCTCACTACAACCTCCTTTCAGGTAGTTGTAGAGAGCAATAACGTCTTCCCCAAGCCTCCTTTTCTCCGGACTGAATAACCCCAGTTCCCTCAGCCGCTCCTCACAACGTACGTGTTCTAGACCCTTCAGCAGCCCCTTTCCCCTTCTTTGGATGTGCTGCAGCACCTCAGTGTCCTTCCTATAGTGAGGGGCCCAAAACTGAACACAGTACTTGAGGTGCGGTCTCACCAGTGCCGAGTGCAGGGGGAAAATCTCTTCCCTAAACAGAAACATATGAAACAGAACATACTTCTAAGAACAGAAGAGAGATCAAAACCAGTTTTGAGTGCATATTGGCATTAATGCTGATTCCATTTACAGGGGATTAAACATGTCCGCTCAGTTAATGTTTCATTATTAAAAAGACCTGTTTGTGGGACCCTGGCTATCTTTTGATAGATGCAGAGTATTAATTAGCAATTAGTTCCTTTGTTAGACCAGATTAAGTAACAATGACTACAGGGTACAGGAAGCTTTTCTGATACTTTTATCAACTGTGATGGCACAGGCAGAGCCTTTGCCTCTGTACCTGTGACACTGTCCCTTAGTTCTGAGGCCTGGATCAACACTTTTAGAACACAAGTCTTCTCTTGCAGTTGAAAATATTTTCCTCACCTAATAACATTTGAAAGAACACAATTGTTTTTCAACTGTAATTGAAAAAAACCATTTTTATTTAGGAAAGATCAAGCAATATAAGTAATCCAAGCTAGATTCCTCCCAGATTTTAAGTTCATTTTAAATTAAAAAAAACAACTGGTATATGTTTTAAAATCTTGAAATAATTTACGCTCTTCCTTCAGATCCTAAGGAAAAGAAGAACCAAGCTTTGTCCTAGCTCTCTCTGCACCTTCTCAAGATGTCTGCATTTCCTCTTCCCTTCAGCTGCAATAAATGACTACTTGAGTCTCCGAGCAGCATTGAACCAGGACCAGGCTCCTGAAAGCTGCTGCTTGTGCTAGAAATCTCCTTGTTGTGAGCTGTATAATGACAGAGCACAGAGTAGCCAGGGGGAGTACATGCTGCAGTCTGCAAAATCCTTCAGTTATGGGTTTGTGCTTCTGTCCTCGGTGATTCCTCCAGGCACATGGCCTTGACGAGTTCCTGCGGGAACACTGAACCGTTACTTTTTCTGTTAGCCAAGCCTGTGCCTGAGAGCCACAATTTACAGTCCGTAATGCCTGCACTTTGGTAATGGAATGACCCAGAAGTGTTAAATATTATTATTATTACTGCAGAGCACATGACCATATGAATGAACCCAAAAAGCACCCTCTTCATTTTACAGTGACAAGGTCGTTCATTTTTTGGTCCTTTCTGTATCCTAAAATCATTGTCTATATAAAAATTTTTATGGCCATGAAGATCAACAGCCATACACTGAACTATTCATTGAAATGCCTTGCTTCATTACTCTCCTATGTACCTTCATGTAATTCCACTTAAAAAAAAGACCCCAAACAAACCCCTAAACAAGATTTGCACCCAAACCAGTGAAGCCTGTTTCAAATCTATGGCTCCTAGTCCATCCTCAGAGCAATTTCTAGATGGTATTCAAGCTTCATTTAGCTCTGCATTTTGTTCTCCAAGAGCTTCTAATGAACATACGCAGGATTTAACAGTTTCCTTTCCAAAAAGGAGCAATCTCAAGATAAAAAAATTTTATCGTTCACAAAAACAAACAACCCCCACACAGGCCTTTTTTTTTTTAAGCAAAAAGCCTCAGGTTGCTTTCTTGACAATACTGCTATTCTTTCAAGTAAAGAGATCAGTTTGCTATGTTTAAACTTTGGCTGTAAGATGGATAAAAATCATTTTATTTCCCAAATTTATTTGACTCTAGGATACCAGCACATGTTATCACAATTGTAAGTTGTAATTATGAAATTTTGATTAGTACTCTAGGCTGAAAAAGCAGGATTTTTCCATTATTCTACATCCCTTTCTTTGCCTGTAGAGACTACACTGACCAATGATTAACTTCATTAAGCCTGTCTGAGGCATTATTCTTTGGAAATGACAGTTACATGCATTTTAGTCTATCATCGTGCACACACAAAAATTAAAATATTTTCCACTACCTATAATAATCAGCAATGTTCATCAAACTAACAGTGAGTGTTTTCAGCCCTCATTCACTTGGAATGTCCTCACAAACCAGACAGAAAATCACCAGTTTTGAGGGTGAACTACCTTGTTCAAACAGATGTGTACACATGTATGGAAGCAAGTAATCCTCTCTTTTTGATATTAGCCATGTACAGAAAGTGTTTAGGATCATTATCAATAACAGAAAAATATCTGTGCTCCTTCAACTGTCATCATGTGCTTTTAAGGAGAAGCCTAATTCAGTGTTTTCAGGAAAGAATATATTTGTGTTTGCTAAATGACTAAAACCAGCCCACTCCCTACTTCTCTTCTTCAATTGTATATCTAGAAATCTCTGTGGCTAGGTCTTCAAATGAATTTTGAGTAAGAACACAGCCAAAATATCTGAAAAAAGTACCAGTAGTCATTCAGTGCCTGTATTTATATTAACTTAGTGGAAATCTTGTATATGGTGTATATCAGGCCACTGTAAGGATATGCAAGAATTGTGGGGAAAAAGCAGTAATTAAAGCCCGATTTAAGCAATATTCTTAAGCTAAATGTCAATAGTAAGAATTCTGAGCCTAAGGTTATACATATGTTCATGTGTCTGGTTGAATCAGGACTTTGGGTTTATATTTATAGGATTGAACTTTTTTTCCCTTTTTTTTTCTGTACAGAAATAAATAGCCACTCAAACTGATCTTCTCTGCGGTCTCATTACAAATGGCAAAATATGTTTCTTGCAGACTACAGAGAACTCATGGATATTAAGAAGTTACCCAGTTCCTAAATGATGCACAAACCAAATGCCAGTGAAACTACTAGTGGTCAGGCACCTGAGTGCATTTGCTGTTATGGTCCATACAGTCTGCTTTTGTGGCATATCAATCACATGCATGATTTTCTGAGAACTAATCTCTGTGTACCCAAAAGGAGATGACTATCTGATACTAATTATTGTTCAGCTAAGGTGATCTTACATGCTCTGATTCCATCACTGTGCAAGCACAGATACTCAAAAACAGTGCAAAGACAGAGAATAATTTTCAAAATCTTCTCCTTTGGCAAGGCAAACACTTTTCTGGTTTTATTTTTTATTCTGTTTACATCTGTCATCTCAGTAGAGATGATGCAGCCAAAGAAATATTTCTACTCATTTGATTTCTGTGGTCTAGTATTTGACCATAACTTCTTGACTAATTCCTGTAGCAAGGGATTTCCATCTTGTCTCTCAGAGAAGCACAAAACAATTTAGCTGTTGTGATGACACCAGACTGGGCGCGTTCAGTCTGGTATAGCCGTAGGTAAGTTAATATGAAAGTCAAGAGAATAATAATTAAGATTTGGAAACCAAAAAACCACATGAACACTTGGGCAGTCAAAATAGCCAGGTTTCCATGATTCAGCACATCCAAAATCATTCTCAGGTCTTCATGCTACTGCATGCTACTTTTCCAAATGTAAATTTTGCCTGAATATGTTTCTGACCTGATCCTGCAGCAGATCATCTACTGGATTAAACATATTCTTGGTTTTCTCAGTGGTTCAATCATTTGGACTTTTTCATCTGTGGAAAAACACACCTGCAGAAAGTCACTAACTTTATCTTGAATTTACCACCATTTCCTACCTCCAGTTCTCCAGCTGGAAGGCTTTTTTAAGAACTTAAGTCTTTTAATGTTTAGAAAGATTGTCCTAATTTCCAGTTTAGGTGTACTTCTGGCTAGTATATACATGCAGTTAACCTGTTGCTTGGGAAGAAGAACTTCGAGTAATAACATGATACAAAAACAAAGCATTAAAGGTGTAAAAGGATGTCAGAAGCTGGGACCTATGCTACTTGACAATGACATGGCTCCTTTGAAGATATCATATGACTTGCACCAACCTCAGAAGTGCCACACAGTACATGGACCATTACGAGCCAGGAAAACCAGAATGGGCTTATGTCCTGGTTGAAGTCCAAATTACTTGTGACCAAAGCCTCACAAAATGGCATGGCTCACTGAGATCTCAGAGAAATCTATTAACATCACAAATTTTATCCCCAGTAAAAGTGGCACTCTTCCTGGCAGAGAGGCAAAGGACTGAATGGATATGCACTTGAATTATTCCTTGTTAATACTAGATAGCCAAGCAATAGGGCCTGCTTTTACTAAAGTACCATGAATCAAGAGAGACCAAGAGTATCAGGGTACCTCTGTCTCTTCCTCTCATAAATTACATCTTTGAATAAAACTGTGCGGCAGAGAAAAACAGCTACTGGTTCAAAATGTCACTCTACCAAAATTAAAGAAATGTTCCTTTCATGCAGAGTAGCTTGGTTTGCTGACCGACAGCAGGAATCCTCTTCAAAGCCCTCTCTGGGAGAGCCTTTTCAGCCAGGGGCTCGCAGCCTCCCACGGCACCTGCAGCCTGCAGTCTCAGGGAGCAGTCAGTTTGGTCAGCACAACTCTTCTCCCTGAGAATCAAGGCTTTTCTGCAGTGGCTCCCTCATTGAAGAGAGACTGGAATCATGACAAACACTTCAAATTCAGAACTTAATTTTAACTTTACTTTTCTGATCTAGCCTCCTGTCCATAATATGACAAGAGAAGTTTTTAAAAGAACAAGACTCCAACAGCAACCGACCAATAAAAGCAGAGCTTTGCAGAATGGAGGATGAAGGAACTTAGGGCTGGGGAAGAGGCGATTCTAACAAAAAAAAGAGAAGTTCTCCCTTTAAAAATTTTCTAAAGCTCCAATATACTTTGTGAAGTGATTGGCATTATTTCATACTTCAGAAATAGAGAATAAACCATGTAAGCAGTTTAGCAGATGATCAGAAGTATGGTAAGAGGAAGAGATGATTGGGAGAAATGTACTGATCCCGAAGCATCTTTGTTGTTGATAGAAGATGCTTATTGATAGTACGCAGACATATCTCTGCATAACTGGTTAGCACCAACACAGTTCACTAGTATTAAATTGACATATCATTATCTGAATTTCTTTTTATATCTCTGTCTCTTCTGTTAGGAATAGGTCCTCTTGGAAAGAATTTCTGTTTTTCTTAGTGCTACTTTTCAGAGTAGGGGAAAGACGAGTCATTTGGCACCTTAACCTTTTACAAATACATAAACAGGTCAGCCTTCCCATTCAACAAGGGAGTTAGAGAAGGAGCAGGAGAAGGGAAAGTTACAAGGCAGAAAGTGGAAAGTCGGTAAGGGGTGGAAAAAATGACAGCTTAGCTGGTGTGGTAGAAAAGAGAAACAGTTATTTAAGAAAAGGGAGAAGGCAGAAGATTTGAAACAATCTGACATTAGAGATTTCTATTATAATTTTGGTAAGGTATTCAGATACCATGGTGATAAGCACAGCTGAAATAGCTAAGCACGCTGGGATAGAATAAATTCAAACAAAAAGGATAATTAAAATAGTGCTTATTTAGATGAGGGATAATGTCTCTGTTCCTATGCAAATGAGCATAGTTAAAGGATCACTTGCCTTTCTATGAAAATGAATATTGCAAGTTTGATGAGAAACTCGGGAGGGAAACATTCTGGAAGTCAAAGCAAATGCAATCTCTATATGCAAATGAAATCAATTAATTTTAGCAGCCATGTATGAGTGTAAATGAGAAAATCAATGATTTTCAAAATCTAGTAATTTGATAGCCATTAGTCTCATTAGACTTTCTTTTTAGAGCATAATTATTCAAAAATACAACTCATTTGAAGTGTGGTTTAAAGAGGACACATTCTTAAATTAATTACAGTAGTGATTTTCCATGTAGCCTGAAGATATGGTGCCAGTGCAAGGCTTTGTAGATAGAAATATGATGTTTTGCTGGACTTGGGAATTAATTTTGGTAAAGAGTCCACCAAACCTCTACAGAACACTTAAAGGCCTATGTAGAAGCATGTGAGTAGTCCCACTGAAGCCCGTGGAGGATGCGTTGTTTGTATCTCCAGCCCTGTTTTTTTAGGGACATGCATAGACGGAAGAGCCTTGACAAAGAGTCAAGTCTGAGCAGAGATGTGACCTTGTGCAGAGAGTCAGCCCAACGGCATGCGGCCCCTGGGGCTGTGACTCCTTAGCACTGGCTTGCCGCTGGCTCACCTTTCCTCAGCTGTCTCTGTGAAAGGAGTTTCTGAATATCTTCAAAATCCTGTCCTGGCTGCAGCACTTGCCGAGGACATGGTGCACTGAGATTTGTGTTCCTTGTCCATCTGGAGGAGATCTAAACTGATTATGACTGTACATCTGATATTTTGAGAGTTTTCTGTGAACTCCGTGAGCTTTAAAGACATCTCTTGTTCTAAAAACCATAGTGTCTTACTATAGGGATATATATGGATATACATATGTATGTATATATGGATATACTACAGGGATATATATAAGTATAGGGACTTACTGTTTGTATTACTTACGTCTGTAAACAGAATGGCACCATGGCCTGTTTCCTGAGCATGAGGTCCTGCTCTGGTTTAGCTGAGTTCATGCTGTTGAACTCCATTGCCATCTGAGACAGCTGGCTGCATCCAGATTGCCTGGTGGAATTGGGCCCTGGCCTTTGTTAACTCCAGAACTGTGCCAGTTCCCAACTGGGAATTGTTTGGATTGATTCTGCCTGGCTCAGGCCAAAATTTTGCCAAGGGCCATTCTTAAAATTTATCAGCACAGACAGTGAAGTTCATGTCCTTGGGACACACCATGGTACTGTTTCATTTAGTAGTGTTGATGATCATTACAAAATAAATTATTCCAAAACATTTTTAATCCATTTCTTCTAGGAAGAAGTGCAATTACCTGGATTCTTAGCTACATTACTTCACCCTTTCTGAGGATCTGCCCTATAGCATTTCTGAGGAGCGTGTTGTGATAACTCACTCCACTGCTGCCAGACTTGCCTATGGCCACTCCTCTGCCTTCCTCTTCCATCCCTCACAGATCTTCCCCTCACTTCTCTCCTCCCCTCTCACCTCCTATTCAAAATAATCAAGATATAAGGAAGATGTACTTTCAGAGGGCCAATTAAACACAGCAGGGCACCAGCTGAGATGAGGAGCTGCAGTAAGTGAATTTAAATCAAACTGTAGTTTCTGCGAGATGAGCTCTGTGCCATCACTGCAATATTTGTTAATGGTGGCAAGGGCTTCAGGCGGATCTGCACATCACCAGGGGTTATGCATCATTGTGTGAGCCAGAAGTGAGGCTAAAAAAAAAAAGAGATTAAATTATTGCTTGTGAGTCACAAACATGGCTGCAAAATTTTATAGTAAGCTTTTCCAGGTGACAGGCAAATGAGGAGCAAAAGAGAAAGAGGCACAGTTGGGTAAATCACAATATTAGTATACATTTATATAACACGTGATTGCAGCAGCTCAGGATTGCAGAGGATTTAAAAAATAATTCTCTTTTATGTAAGGCAGCTACTTTTCAGTAGTGGCATTACCATCTCCTGTCTGTACTCCCTGCTGGCAGAGAGATTTTTCAGACATTACTCTACTGAAGTAGAGCCGCTTAAAAAAGGGAGGAATCAGCACAACCCGATGGATTTTAGAGTGGCTGCAATTTCAAAGATAACCCCAAATTTCAGCCCCTGATGTGGAACATGTCTCCCAGCCCCGCTTTCTCATTCTTCCACTGTGAACTCCTTGATGGAGCTCCCGTGGCGTGAGCCATCCTTGGCCCCCTTGGCAGATGGCGAGGGCTGAGCGACCGTGCATGTGCCGCGCCGCTGCCGGCTGTGCTGCCGCTGATGCCGTGCCCGGTCCCCCGCTGCTGCAGGGCCGCTGGCCCAGGACCCTGCCCTCATCTGTCCGTGGTGTCTGGGCGAAGGCAGCAGCCATGTGGCAGCACACAGCAGCACCGTGGGATGGTTTAGGATAGCAAGTAAATAATTCATCCAGCTGTCTCTGTGGCACGGAGCTAGGAAATAAAAGGTCTTCTTTCTCCGAACAGCATCAGGTCAGCTAGCCAGGTGAAAGCCCTTCAAGGTTGTTCATGATGCCTTCTGGCACTGAAAGCAAAGGGAATTTTGCTTTTGGCTTCTGTGCAAGCAAGCTGAGAGATGGGACAGACACAGATTCTCTGAGTTCGTATCTGTTTGCAGTTTGCTTGACTCTGTCTCGTGGTGAAGGATGTGTCGTGTGCTGCGTGTCCTGGATTGCTCACATAGCGAAACATTTGCTATGTGCGGCAGCTGAGACAACAGCTTTCTCAAACAAACAAGAAAAAATGAAATTGGAGTGAAATCTCTTTTCCTGACCCCTGTGACGCTTGCCGGGGTAATGGCACTGGGATGTGTTTCTGGAGCGTGGAGAGTCCCAGATCTCCATGTATACGTGCCACCAGAAGGCTCTGCCAGTGCAGGATAGAAGTCATGCAGGACTTCAGTCAGCCACGGCAGAGCACCAGAGCACTTTGCAACATGTCCTAAAGTCCGAGAGTGTGTCCCTGTCACTGCCCTACTTAGCAACAGCAGCAGCAGCAGGATTTCAAGGCTCAGCCTCTTTCCACGATTCTGCCCGTAATAAATGATTAAACTCTGCACTTAATAGTAAGTACCGGTGAAATTTAAATGGGTTGCAATGCCCTAGCTTGACTTCTCTTCGTCTCCCTTTTGGAAGCAGGGCTTAAGACGGGCTTATAAAACCTGAAGAAAGGCAGCTGTGACTATTTCTTGGCTGCAGCTGCAGGGAAGAGAGAGGGGAGGCATAAAGGGCAAAAAGGGTTTTCTTGAGCATTCGCGCTGGCCCAGCCTCTGTCTGCTTAGACTGCTGAGACCAGACAAAGCGACTGCATGGCCCATTCCAACTAGGTCTATGGAGAACCCCAGGTACGTGGCCTGATAGTTATATGAACTAATAATATAAATCATAAAATGATATAGAATGATTTCATTCTGCAAATGATTTGGGGACATAGTTTACAGGAAAGACATAGCACAAAGGAAAATTTTATTGCGTGGTATAATTCTTTATAAGTTTTTTGTACTTTAATATGATATAAAATTCATATTAATAGGTGCCATTTTTATGAAGAAATTTATAGATGAAATAAGGCAATTTCTTTTCTGCAAAAGCTACATAGAGAGAGTAAAATTCCACCATTGCTCCTTTTTCTCATTTGTATGGACATTTTGGTGTGAAGTAGTGAATTGTTTAAACCTGAGAGCTTTTATATTATATAATTTTTTGTTAGCTGCTTTGTTCATGATCAACTTTTCTGTGGCATCAGTAAAAAATATGGGATCCGTCCATCGGCCAAAATGACATCTGTACTTTTTCACTTCCATCAGCTGAAGAATGCGTAGCCTAGAGACACAATTAACGCTAGGCTGGCCTCTTCCCCAAATTTGTGGTCTCCTATGCAAAGGTTTATATGCCATATGTGAAGGGCCAAATTAGTCCCGTGTGGGTCACACTTTCCTTGATCACCTCAAGGATTAACTCCACAACAGTGGCTGTTTGTATAGATGTAATTTTCCATGGCTGAAGTGGTATTTACATGTAAAGATATTTTTCCATTAAACATTCTGTGTGAGATTTTGGGACATAAAACACAGCAAGATGTATGTATTAATGAAAATCTATCAAGATTAAATGCCTCTTCTGAGACAAAAACATCTAGGTGTAAAGGCTGCTGCTATTTTCCTTCTTTGGCTGGTGCTGTTAAAGAGTACCCTAAACTGTATCTGCGTACAGATGTGAGAAGTCACCTACTTTCTTCACTGTGGCTTCAGCATGGTTCCTCAAGGACAAACCACAGGCCTGTTACCTGACCTAAAGGGCCAGTGCCAGGACACAATAACCAAATTTGCAGTTAGCCATACAGAGATCGTTGGGGATGTGGCGAATACCGAAGTCTGGCATTGCTCCCCTTGGCAACCCTGCTATGGGACTGAGCATTGGAAAGTAGACCAGGTTGGACAGGGCTCTGAGCAACCTGATCTGGTTAGCGGTGTCCCTGCTCGCTGTGGGGGCGTTGGACTAGATGACCTCTAGGGGTCCCTTCCGACCCAAAACTTTCTATGATTCTATGATTCTAAGGTAAGGGAATGTAATGGGCTATTAGATAAGGCTACACACACATGAGCATGTTGCTTTATGTCAGCAAAAAGATGATAGGATATAGAGGAAAGTGGAAGTTAGGAGTTTCCTAACTTGTGCAGAACAACTTAATTCATGCAGTCTTTCTCCTCCACTTTGCCTCTGAGAAAGGATTCATGGCTACCTGTGATGTGCTTTGGTTGGAGAGCACTGGGGGCATAATACTAGAAAGAACTGATATGTATGTTTGGGTTGTGTGCTTTTACATATGTGGTAGGATGCACAGGTTTTCCTGCTGTTCACATAAGAATGCCAGTACTATACTTTGATGAAACCCTTAAGTGGTCAAAATTTTGATCACATATTTTGGAAGACAATTTAGAAAACATTCAGAAAAAATACAAAGGAAGTAAAAAATGTTTCAATTTTTATATTCTGCATTTAAAACCAAGTAACCTAGATTATATATTGTACTTGATATGAATTTATTACAGTTGTACTGGAGAAGAAAGACATTTTAAATAAATTATTATTGAAATGATTTAAAGAGGGACCATAAATACTAAAAATTCTATAGCATATTTATTTATTACAGGGTGCAGTTGTGTAGCAGGAGTGTTCTTCAGTGCCTTTACTATACAAACTCATGCCTTGAAGTCTGGATTATTTTCCAGGACAGCTTTGTTTCTGACCTCCTGATTTTTTGACTACTCTACTATGGGATAATTGCAACATGGGACGAATGCTTTTTACCCTAAGTGACTGATATGTATGCAGTCATAACGTAGTTTTTTGCTTGATAATATGTATGTGTGATTATAAACTCGCATTTGTTCAGGTTGTTATTAAAATATTATAAAGAAACAACATCTGAATACCACTGTTGTGTGTCAAAATCCCATAATGTTCTTAAGTTCTTCAGTGCTCTGCACACTAGTGGAGCATGGTACTAGCTCTGTGACACTAACTAATAACCCCAGAAGATGCAATTAGAAATCTGGTTTGAAGTAAAACCAAGAAGATGGTAGCAAATGAGAAATAGTAAGAGGAAGAGCAAAAACATGGGAATGAAGGTTATTCCTTTTAAGTCTGTCATCTAGAACAGGTCTTGTAATGTTAGAGAGAAAACAACAAAAAACTTCCCTCCAAAACTCATAGGAAGCCATATGAAGGTTTTTGTCATTGTGTAATGTCCTTGTCCTTAGCCATTAAAATTAAATAGCTTTGTCTCTAGGGTAGAAAGGTGCTTATATGATCAAATCACTGCCTTATGCTCTTATTTTTTTTTCCATGATCTGTTCAATCATGGATTTATTCACCAAACTCATTAGAATTGCAATGGTAATCAGAAAGAGGAAATGGTCTCCATCTATCATCCTGTTTCTAACAAGAGGTAACAAACCATTTTAGTTACAGTGCATTAATGCTCATTACTGCCCTAATGAAGATTTGTGTTGCTTTTCCAAGAATCTTCAAGCTAATCTTCAGTTTCCTCCCAGTTTTCAAAGAAACACCAGTTTTCACATGACTTCAGCCCATCAGAGCAGACAAAGTGGTATTAGTCTGACCATTATAAAGCACAGTTTCATAAGGGAAATTAATATGAAAAACAGACAGTAACATCTAGTTATTTCATTACTGTGGCTCAGTTCTGTGAGTTTGGCAAACACTGACTGACTCCATCTCTGTGCCCAGACTTCTAGCAGCTGTATCTGTACTGCTTAATACATGCCTAGTATTAAACTATTGCCTATTAAACTATTATCATGTATTCAAGTATATGTGACTTGTGGTATATTATAGCAGCCAAATGACCGCTGCACATCTTGCCTAATCTAGATTTCTACATACCTGGGATCAGTATCATTTCAAGTACCTTCATTCTTACAGTGGAGTGCTCAGGCTGCAATGGGAAACTGGAAGGGTTCTTGGCTGATAACTGTCCTTTGTGTGTCACATGCCATTACAAAAATCTCAAGCAAATACATTTAACAGTGAATGTTGCTTGGGAACCGCCTCTCCTTCGGGTGGTGTTTGCTGTGTTTATCCTGTCCAGGTGAGATTAAGCTCCAAAGAAGAACTGTATGCAGGGCCTATTGCATCTCCGGAAAGCAAGGCATGCCACAAAACCTGCTTTTCTGGTGCTCAGTGTCTCTGCTCTTTTGGGGCTGGGCACAGTTAACAAGCAGACAAGTGACTGAACTTTCTCTTACTAATGCAAGCATTAGCACACGTGGCCTCTGTAAACTGTGGATTCAGGTTTTCACTCTGTTTTTGCATCCAGCAGAACTGGGTGTTTGTTCAGTCTGAACACCTGTTTAAATACCTTGCTGTATCAACAGCCTGAAATGTCTGAGGCTCTCAGCACTTTCCTGAGCATTGTGTTAAGCATCTGTTGGAACACGTTCATCCTGAGAAATTACTTGACATTTGGACACAAAGAATTCTAAAGAAAGGAAGTACCTTAGTGGATTTAGGAACATTTAAATGAATCCTAAGGAAAGACCAACTTGAGTGTTGTTTGAAGAGTTTTAGTTTTGTTGGCAGGGCTACTGGGAACTAAGAAAGCCCTTTACACTTGGAAACAAGCTTGCCAAACCGTTTCCTTTGCGTAGCTTGTTCTGCAGAAGTAACAGAATATTCCATTCGTGCATATTTTAATAGTGCCAAGGGAAAAGGTGTATGTAGAGTCAAGGAAAGCAGTTTTCTGACCAGGCTGCTGCTGCCTGTTCCCATGGTTTATGCGTAACAGCAGTGACACACAATTCCTCCTTCCTGTGGAAAGGATATCTGTCACAAAGGGCAGTTCTGCTGCACTCTGAAAAAATGACCTTTTTTACTGGTAGTGGCTTGGCAGGTGTTTGGTTTAGTTTGTAGATATGTAACTTGCAAAAATTAAAGTGGGTTCTAGGGATTTGATTATCATTCTCTTTCACATCTGCTTTCATCAGCACAGCTCCAGTGCATTGATTTATATTGGTGAGCTGACAATTAGGCTCTGAGTTTCCATTTTTTACTGTGCAGGAAAACTAACATTATTATAAAGAGAAGCAGCTTAAGGATACTGTGGAGTGTGTCTATATGGAGATATAGATCACCGAGTTGGATTACATATGGCAGTCAGTTCTGTGCCCAGTAGTAGGTATTTGAAGAATAAAGAACTTAATTGTGAACAGCTGTTTCCACATACTTAATAAAGTGTGCATGGCCAGTTCAAGCTCTATAAAGTATTAAACATAGTCATATAAAACATATACTGGGGCCATGCACCTTTTTCAAAGAGTGCACCAGGCATTCTGACTGTTAAGTCCTGTCTGTCTTTCAATTTCAGAGGCAGATCTCTGAAAATATTTTACTTGTTTTTTGTAGTGTAACTAAGGCTTGGATGACTCCCTAATATTTGTAAAAAACAAGGCAACTCTTACACAAAATGAGTACTAAGCTATTATTATAGGTGTCTTTCCATCTCAACTATTCTATTCTGTGATGTTAAAAGGGGGAAAGGATAGTGACTTTCAGGCTGGTTTTGTTCCAGCTTGGTTTATGGCCTCAGAACTATCAGGACTGTCAGCATCCTGGGGGAGCTGGTAGGGATCAGAAATTAGTAGTATCTAATTAATCTGCAAGGTATGAGTGGGAACTTAGAGCCCTGGGCTCTAGAAATGACCCACAACTGTTATTCATGCTGCAGCAAATCCCATGCTTTTCTTTTCACAAATGATGATTAAGTAATACTAAGGTGTGTGGCCAGACGTGGAGGTTTGAAAAGTCCTTTGGAACCTGAGAAACTAATATGTTTTCATTCCTGTTCTGAATGCAGGAGTCATGGGTTCAGACAAAGGTCCATTTCCACCTGTGTATCTGCACTGGAGTTGCATCTCTGTCTTTACTGGATATCAGGTCTGGTCCAACAAAGTGTCCACATAGAATTCTTGGTTTCCAGATGAATTCCTCTAATGCAGCAAGTCAAAACTGCAAGATTATACTCATATTTGAATTGCTTTTTGGTTCCAAGGAGCAGGAATTATACTCCAACTTCCTTGAGAGGTCTGAATTTAAAGATGGCTCAAGAAAGGAATGGAGAAACTCTTCAATGGGTTAAGCAATCATGATAAGACAGCTGGGTGAGAGGAGGCAGCTTTAAGGAACAGTTTGTGCTACAAGTTTTAAAGGCATTTTGAGAATTGTAGTGATTTGGCAGAGGTTTGGCTGAATTAGACTAACCGAATTTCAGCAATAGGTTTAGTGCTAGGAGTTTGTACCTGTTGAAATAAGCCCTGTGCAGGGCGGACCTTCCTTAAAGTTTCCACATCACTACCTGAAATGCATAAACATTAATTTCAAAAGTACGTATTTCTCCGTTTTACATGAATACACAGCATTCTGCCAGTTAGCACAAAGTTTGTACAAGTAAAGCTAAAATCAAAATAAAACATCAACAAAGCAGCATAGCCAAAATGAAGATCAAAGGAGCTTTAAATAGTCTATAAATCTCTTCCCTCCACTGCCCAGTTTCCATGCTCCTGTTTCTTGGTTTGGGCTTTAAGCCCGGAAGGAGAACAAACTTGCACATCCAATGTCAGTAAATGAATAAACAAAGCGGGTAAGGTTTTTTTTTATTATTATTATTTGAGCCCCTCTCTCACACTCAACTTGTTCAATGTCTATGCAAATAATGCTAAATGAACATGAATATTATGAACTGCAAAGTCATGGAGGGTCAACAACACTGAATGACAATTACCTGTTGACATTTTCTGAAGCGGTCACATGCATGGCTCTTTGTGCTCAATTATCTTTTACTTTAGACTTTTGGATGTAATTTATTATGTTTATTTTTAATAGCGGGGAAAAAAAGATCTCACAGTTTCTTCCTCTTGTTCCCTTTCTGCAGGTTATGAAGAAGCCTAGACTCTTCAGACCTGCTGGCTAGCGTGGCCGAAGGACTCACCGCTGTCGCACATCTCCCAAGTGGACCTGGCACTAGAGGGCGATGGAGACATACACTTTTGCCAGCGTGTCTCAACAATTTGTTAGAAAGCAAAAGCAGTTGAATAGGAATAAGACATTAATTAGCAAGTTCTTGAAAGAAGGATGTGCTACTGCTCTACCATCCGCTTTACCTTCTGTTCTCATACCTTCTCTTTCGCTTCTGCTTATTAAATTGTGGACCCCTAACTACTGTGGTAGTTCTCCACATTCCTTCCTTCCTGTTACTACCACCTTCTGCTCTTCAGAGTCAATGCTCTGACCTTATGCAAGTGATCTGAAACTTATCTTCAACTCTAAATCAACTTTATTCTCCTCAGGAGTCTTCTTTCTCTTTCCCCATCCTTGCTTTTTTCCCTGTTCTTATTCATTCTCCATCCATCTTTCTGTCCACTCTGCCCCTTCCTCAATGAATCTCTCCCATTCTGCATCCTGTACTTAACTTGCACTTAGAAAATATAAAAGCCATGGGGATAGGAAAAGAAGAGGTAAGATGGTTCATCATCATCTGTGTTAGTGTTCAGGGCACTGAAAAATAGAGGCCTGGTTCCTAGTCTTTGTGCCTAAAGTGTCTGTCCATGGTACATTACACAAATAATTCATAAATAGGTACCACTAGCTAGGCTTTCCTGTAACCTCGTTCAGTGTCGTAAACACTAGACTTCAGTGTCACGTAGCATAGCCTCTTCAGGAGGAGTGGAGGGTGTCCTTAACAGGTTCAGTGATGGTCTAATGAGCAGGCAAAAGCAGCTTGACCTGTGACTGAGGAAAGTTGAAGACTAGGCCTTTCCCTGAATAACTGGGTGCTCCGGTTGCTCTATGAAACTGAATGGAGTCCCAGGAGACCATGGGAGGGACCACCAGGAGACCATGGGAGGCACCACCAGGAGACAGCCAGCATGGCTTCACCATGGGCAAGTCCTGCCTGACCAATCTAGTGGCTTTCTATGATGGCATGACTAGATTAGTGGACAAGAGAAAAGCTATGGATGTGAGCTATCTGGACTTCTGTAAAGCCTTTGACACAGTCCCTCACAACATCCTGCTCTCTAAATGGGAGAAACATGGACTTGATGGGTTGACTGTACGGTTGCTAAGGAATTGATTGGAAGTTCTCAGTCAAAGGGTAGTGGCCAATGGCTTGATGTCCAAATGGATGCCAGTGACAAATGGTGTCCCTCAGGGGTCCGTCCTGGGTCCAGTGCTCTTTAGCCTTTTCATCATTGACCTAGACAGCAAGACCGAGTGCAGCCTCAGCAAGTTTGCAGATGACATCAAACTGAGTGGTGCAGCTGACACGCCAAAAGGACGGGATGCCATCCAGAGGGACATGGACAAGCTCAAGAAGTGGGCCTGTGTGAACTTCATGAGGTTCAACAAGGCCAAGTGCAAGGTCCTGCATCTGGGTTCGGGCAACCCCCAGTATCAATACAGGCTGGGGGATGAAGGGATTGAGAGCATCCCTGCCGAGAAGGACTTCGGGGTACCGGTGGATGAAAAGCTGGACATGAGACACCAATGTGCGCTCGCAGCCCAGAAGGTCAACCCTATCCTGGGCTGCATCAAGAGAAGTGTGGCCAGTAGGTTGAGAATTCTGCTCCTCTGCTCTAGTGAGACTCCACCTGGATTACTACATCCAGCTCTGGAGACCCCAGCACAAGAAGGACATGGAGCTGTTGGACCAGGTCCAGAGGAGGCCACAAACCTGTTCCGAGGGCTGGAGCACCTCTCCTATGAGGAAAAGCTGAGACAGTTGGGGCTGTTCAACCTGGAGAAGAGAAAGCTGTGGGGAGACCTTATAGCAGCCTTTCAGTACCTGAAGGGGGCCTATAGGAAAGATGGGGAAAATATTTTCAGCAGGGCTTGTTGTGATAGGACAGGGGTCAATGGCTTTAAACTAAGGGAGAGTAGGTTTAGACTGGATCTAAGGAAGAAACTTTTTACCATGAGGGTGGTGAAACACTGGCACAGGTTGTCCAGAGAAGTAGTGGAGGCCCCATCCCTGGAAACATTCAAGGCCATGTTGGACGACACTCTGAGCAGCCTGGTCTAGTTGAAGATGTCCCTGCTCACTGCAGGGGGGTTGGGCTAGGTGACCTCTAAAGGTCCCTTCCAACACAAAGCATTCTATGATTCTATGGATAAGACTGTCAGCTCCTGGACTGGCAGTGAGCTGAGGGTCCTGAACTCCTAAGGAGACTTTGGGATACCTCATGTGGGACCTTCCCCTTTTGGCAGCTTGAGGCTGCTCTGTGTTCACAGGCAGCAGCGTTCACTGCTGCGCATCGGAGAGAGACAGGGGAAACCATCTTTTCTGCTGTGTGCAGGCAGCTGCAAGAAGTGCTCCTTTGGTTAGGGGCAGGAGAGCTTTGTGCCTGCTACTGAGGGTGGGAAGCTGTGCTCCTGGCTCTGCCGGGCATACTCTGCTCCTAGCAGATTTCTCCCCTTGAGGTTGCCAGCTCTTCTCCTTTTGTAAGCACCACATCCCATCAGAAATACTGTGAACTGTGCTGGCAGCCTGATTTGGCTTTGTGGGACTAGTCATGATTTAAGCTGCTCACAAGGAAAATTTCTTGAGATGCATATAGGGAGAGAGATAGCTGTCACTCAGAGTAGTCAGCTTCAGTTCATGCAGTTTTTATTGTCCTTCCATGGCTTCTTAAACCTAGTACTTCAAAGACTTGGAAATACATCCTGGATCTGTTACTTGATCACCTTTTTCTCTTTACAGCAGACTCCGGATTATTCAAGGGAACAGGCCATCTGTCCATAGATCTGCCATTCCACCTCCAATATTCTTTTTCTAGTAGCACACATACCATACATCCCCCACAGGTGAGTCCAGGCCAGACATTGTCTTTACGCTCCTGACTTCATAAAGCCACTTCAAGGAATGTTTGAGGGAAAAAATGGAATAATGAGAAGGGAGGAGGAAGAGTCCACTCCAAGCTGTTGTGATTTTTTACAGAGAGCATACAGAAAATAGCTGTAATGGACAACACTGGGTCCTGCAAAAGGGTGATTCGTCTTGTATTTGTTTTTCAAAGCTGTGTACCGTACAACATCACTTCACTCACTTGTGTCTTGTCCCCCTCCATCAGCCTGATAGGCACATTCTCAGTTGCCATGAAGATGAAACTCACTAGGCAAATGGCACAATGCTCCCAAGCTCAATGAAACTGTGATGCAGACAGTTCTCAAAAGCATCAATTTTTAAGTTATTAAGGTGACAAATATTCCCTCCTCCTCTGGAAAAAGCAATCTCTCACCTCATTGCTGCGAGATGTGATTTGAACTCTATTTCGCTGGAAATGACATGATGACAGGAGGGTACGTGATTGAGAATGAGAAAGTATTATACAGACTCTCATTCAAATTCATTATCAGCCAGTGAGACTGATGACTCAGAGTTAGAAAAAAATGAAACAACCAAAGATCGTGTCTCAGTCAGTGCTCGTAACAAACTTCATTTCCCATTTGCACAGCTCATATACATGGGAATTATATTGCACGCTTAGAATCAATATGCATATGCTGTTTCTACTCAGTCACACAACAAATAATGTATTAGGAGTGCATTTTAATGTGCCATATTATCACAGAGCTTGAAATGCTGTCTTCTGTTAATGTGCTTTTCAAAGAGTGTGTGCGTGCGTGTGTGTATGTTCTCACTTGCTCATTCACTCACTGTTCCAGTTAGAGTACAGAGGTCTTCTACCTGAGGGACCAGATTAAGAAGAGGTGAATTTGGGAATCCAGGAGTTCGGCAAAAGTAGCAAATAGATAGGCTTTTTTTTTTAAACTGAAGTTTTAAATTCCTTCTTTGGCACTGAGAATTATCTAATATGCAAGCAGATATCAGAATCTGTGCCAAAGTCTCTGCAAAGGCAGGCTCACGTGGTCTCCATCTGGCCTCATCATCCAAAGAGATCAGGCCCTTCATTAACTGCAGAACTATGATCTCAGAGTCGCTCAGCCCAAGTGGACCTGCTTTAACAATGTAGTGCTTTTGCTGCGATGATTCACTAGTTCTGCAGCTTGCTAACTACCAAAGAATCCCAGAATGTGCTGCATCATTAGCTGATTTTTTGGATCGCTGACAGTAAAAACAAAAACTGACAAAAATATCTGCACTGTTTTCAGTGATCAGAAAAGCAGAAAACACCCCTCTCATAACCCAACAACTAAACCTTAATTCATCAGATTAAGCCAAACAAAACTACGTTTTTGAATTTCAGCCATTCTCTTGCCATATTGTTGGTGGAAAACCTGGATGTCATGGAGGGGGAGAAGATCAACACCTTAACCTTCCTTGCTATTCAACTGTTTTCAATAGCCATTTTTTCTCTCTTTCCTGCAAGGTGCTTGGAACAACTATTGGCTGATGTGCCTGAAGAGAGGTTGTGAGAGCTGTGCGGGCCTTCTGAGCTGTGAGAAGCTGAATAAGTGATAGGGGTCTCTCTCACTGTCTTTCTGTTAAGTGCTCCTGTTGCTGTCCCTTCAGTAACGGACTACCCAGGACTGTGCTGACATCTGATTCCCTTCCCTTTCCTCCCATACCTGGGGACAGTGGGTGAATTTTCACAGACATTCACACATGCATGTCTTGCACGGTGTTGTCTTTTAGCTGTGTATCAGGCTGTCCAGGTGGCCTAGGAGTTAAAGTAAACCAACTTTCAAATATGCAAACTAAACAATGTTTTCTAGTGTGAAGGCAAACAAGTTTGGTCTGCTCGTATCCATGCTATTAAAATATCTTAATGTATGAAACATGTGCCATATGCAGCTATCCATTGAGACTGGTGCGTGGCCCGTGCTAACACCTGAAATATACTTATCTGACTTGAGCCAAAATCACACCAGGGAACATGCTTGTGGGCTGTTAAATGCTCTCTGATGCTCTTTAAATTTACTAGACATAGATTGAGGGTTGATTTTTTTATTCACTCGCTGCCGCTTTTCATTTGGTTTTCATTAACACCATTAGGTTATGTAGAGGAAAATGATGGCCAGAAGTAGTCTGCTGATTTTGCTCTCCACACATGCATAAGCAGTCTGCATTATTCAGCTAGACCTGCATTTCAGACTCCTCTTTCGTGGTCATACTGGCCAGTAATTTGGCCAGTTCAGAGCTTGATTACATGCTCCTCATCACTGGCTGCTAAATAACATTGGGCTGGGTGTGGATCTTACAATTTATTCCACCACCCATACAATTTATTCCACCATTTTGATCATAGTAAGGATCAAAAGTGATGTGGTAAAAGAAGTGGTGGTTTCCATTAGGACTGTATTCTACTAGTGTTCACAAGACCCAAACTTGAGATAATTGTCGCTTTTACTGTATTTGTTTGAATGGTTTTGAAGACTACAACTGTCTTTAGATATTTGAGGAATGCTTGAAAAAAATCACAGGGGACCACGTTAAGGAAGAAGAGAAAAACCTGGTGGTTCTGGTGATAACAGTGGACATTGGTATCTTTGAATAGCTAGCAGGCACTTTTAAAAAAGCACTGATTGTGGTCATTTAAATAACAATATTTTATTACAGCTTCTAAAATCTGTAAATCAAAAACAGGTTTGCAAAGCAAACATCGTGTGGTTTTACTGGGAACATGGATGTCAGAGTTTAAATCCTCAAATGTTCTTTTGCATATTATTTAAATAATTTATATTAGCTTGGGTACTCCCAAGGCATACAGGGAATATTAGCTGTTCTAGACACACTAGGATTACAACCTTGTTGTAAAATCTGACTGTTGTTAAGGTCTCACCCTAAAAGACAACTAACATTCCTGAACTTCTGTTACTTTGGGGCACCAGTTCTTAAAATGGTAATTCGTCATTAAGTGACTTGAATAGAGCACAGTCTACTTATTGTGCGTCAGCTGTGTCTCTACTGTAACGCCATCTCACTGCTTATATTCTTTCCATAGAAAAGATGTTATGTTATCTCCACATTACATAGTGCTTGATAATAGAACAATAAGGAATTAGCCTTAAACATTATTCCAGAGGTAAAGAACTGCAGAATTAAGTTACATCATTTGCTACTTGGTTGTACTGAATTCCACAGTATACAACAGCAGAATAACCTTCAGGAGTGCATGCATGGCTGATACTTTAAAACATCAGATGACATACGCTGACTGTAGAGTCCATGTTCTGCTCGCTTCCTCTTGTGTACTGGTTGATATTTATGTGGAATTTTCATATCATAGTGGCACATACTGCTGCTGACTTTCAGGGAACAAATAAACTAATAAATATCAAATGTGGTTGTAGGATTTGCTTGAATAAGTCAAAGTGATAAATATTAAACCTCACTGAAAAATCCATTTTAATGCACTGAAGAAAAAGTTACACAATGTCATAGTGTAATGGGTAAGGGGGCTGACTTGCTGGCATGGTTGCCAGCTGCTGGGTTAAACTATGACACATAAGAAATAGCCTGTTGATGGCATATATAATATTTTCTTTCCCACAGACTGAAGCATATGGGGTTTAACAGCTCCACTAGGAACAACACATCCATACTGCACATATGGCACAATGATGTGAGCAACACAGACCTAGGACACCATCAAGGAAGATGAAGAGCGATTTCATTTAAACATGAACACAAAGAGACGTGAACAGCAGGGCTGAAATACAAGATGTTTGGATAAAAACTTCTGTGAGAAGGCAGCATCCTTGTTGGCCCTCATCACATTAAATAGAAGATGAGGACCAAGAGCGTTGGTGGGCTTTGTGTTGATGCTGACCAGGACAGCTCCTGCTCTTGAGTGATTGGAGAAAAGCACAAAAGAGGATGCAAAGCAAGACTCATTCTGAATATTGCTGCAATTATTGCTATAACAAGCTGCTGAACTCAGGCCTGCAATTCTGGCAACTGTGCTATGGTCAATTTGTTCCCCCACAGTAACATATGCAAGCAAGAGGGCTTGATGGCCTTCAATTGATGGGAGAACATCTATAGGTGAGTTAATGTTTCTGAAAGGGAAATAGGGAAGAAAATTCCTCCAGCTTCAGAAATGACTCAGAAAAAAGCAAGATAGACCTTTCTGCAGAAACAGAAAAGTACTTTGCAGAAAGAGCACCTAATCTTCAGACTTGCTGCTAATCTGTTGAACAAGTTTAGGGAGTTCTTCTGCTCTCTTGTCCCGTGCAAGAACTGGACCAGCAAATGAAGCCACGCTAAGACAGGTTCAGAAGGAACAAAAAGCGGTCGTTCATTATGCAACAGGTATTTGGGAAAGTTCTGGATGTTTAAAATGTGCATAGGTGTAAAGGAGGACTGAACAAACTAACAGAAGAGAAATTACTTCAAAATACTTATAAATGCTCATGCTGAAGATGTTTATTGAAAGTGAGAAATGAGACTGGGTTTGCACTTGCATGAACAACAGGAAGACATTGTCAGATGTGCCTGGAGAATGGGAGAGCAGAAGAAATGGGGCAAAGAGGACTGCTGTGCCCCTGAGAGGGCCAGGAAAACCAAAGCCCTGTGTTTGAGGGAGTGCAATGGTCACCATTGACACATTCACAGTTTGTGAAACTGGATGATTGCATGCTAAATCATGGCCTCAGGAGTGGGGCCACTGCGTGTAATCATCCTCCATGTCTCTCACACACTTCTTGAATATGTATGGTTTTGACCAATACTTCTTTGGGAATCCTGCTAAATTTACCAGTGGGCCATATAAAGTAGAACTAGCTCACACGTCTGCTGTAGAGTCCATATAATGGGTAAGTCTTATGAATTCCTCACATGCCTGAATTTGAGTGTGACTCTGATTCTGCCTCCCTTTCTTAGGCTAGAATTCTAGAAACTTCATTTCACATCCACTGTCTTTAAGAAGTGAATACATTAAGTCAATTGGACACTGTATTTTTAGAGCTGATATATTTGATTACAAGAAGACAAATTTGGGGATCAAAAGGTAAATTTTTCAAAAAATACAGATTCTTCTGAACTGAAACTATTAATTAATTTAAACTAACTAAAAATGGTGGCTGCTCTGTCTCTTTTTTTTTTACACAAAAAGCTCTAGAATACTAGAAACACACTAGAAATATAGACTACTAGGAATATACTAAATACTAGAAATATCCAGCTGTTTTATTTTAACACTTAAGAAAAAAACCCCACAAACTAAAGCAAAAAAACTAACTCAACCAAAACCCTTTGGACTCTTCCTTTAATAAGTGAAATAAAGTAACACATCTTTTTCAAAAAAAAACTCATTCTGCCAATACCTCCTTTTCACCCACCCGGCTAATGGAATGTAATGTGCTGAATATTCTTAAATAGTGTTAACTTAAGTATTCAAATGACGTGAAATGTACCTGCAATTTATTTCCCCCCCCCCAGGCATGCATGTGCAAAAGAAAAAAAAATGATTATTTAATCTGGCCCAGAAAATTTCTTGGACGACTAATGACCTTTAAGAGAAAGCTCAGGATCTCTCAGATTTCACCTCACATAACTGTGGATTGTCAGTGTAAAGGTAGTTAAGGTCAATGTTTCATGACCATAGTGACTCATCACCAAATGCTTGTTTACCTGCCCTTAGAAGGAGATTATGTCTGCTGTTTTTGGCAAGTCCTGCCACTTTAACACAGGTTTTACTGTACTCCTAGAAATTCACCCCACCGCCTAATGAGCTATTAATCAGAAATTGGTGCACTAGTTTAAATCTGTGGGAGATGAGATGAAGATCCGTGGAGACATCTTTCATGCCATTTTACTCCTTTTATGGGGCCTCAGCTTCTTTATAAGAGTTCACTATTTAATAGCCACTGCCTTTTTAGCCTGGAAGTTCAAAAGACCTATAAATTGCTTGACACAGCTTATCTGTCATGAGGCAGGAGTGCTACAATAAAATATGATAATAAATTAATAATCAATAATAGCTGACAAGGTTCCTTCTTGCTCTCCCCTGTGAGACAGCCTGAGCAGTTGGGCCATGGGAGGGTTTGTGTCTCACATCAAAGGACTGCGAGGCGGAGCTGGAAATTTTGGTTATTCTCCTGAACTGTACTGTAAAGACATTTTTCATAACTCAGACTGTAATGTCACAGCATTAACCTCTCTGTAGTTAGATTCAAATGAGAAGACCTAGAGAGGTGAGAACTTCTCTTTTTTTTACAATGGGCTGTTAACTTTGGAACCTGGTTACAACTCCTATAATACCAAAGCTACTATTACTTTAATTGACATGACTTTTAGCCAATTTGCAGACCATTAATAACTTTTTTAGGTGTGATGGGGTATTTTTCCTGAGGAGGAAATAAAAAGACATCTCAGCACATTCTCTTGTAATCTCCCCCAGATATGGAATAGGTTAGAGATTTCTGATCACTGTCCTGCTTACAACTACCTTCCATTTTGTGTATGAATATATAAAGTGTCCACTTCTGACTGTGGGTGAACACTAAGAATTGAATGATGCTACTGGAGTGAATCAAGGGCTTTGTCTACACGCACAAGAAAGAGCCGCTTGAATTGCTTCATGCCTGCCCCTTCCTATCCCTAGGGCTGTCTCAAGGCCAGCCTGGGAGGCTGGGAAAGGTTGGCAGTCCGACATGCCAGAAGTAGAATAGATGCCAAACACTTCTTTGAATGTATGAGTTAGAGTCAATCTGTCTTTATCACTGAAGCATCTAGTCTTGTGTTAACTAACGTGACAAATATCTGTCACATAAACTTCGTTTTCTCTCTGAGTTGTTGTGAACTCATCAGTGTCTAAACTGTACTACCTAAAGAGCCTCAGAAGATTTTCTGTTCTACTTTCTGTTCTCAAAGCCCTAGGGCTACGAGGATGGTGAGGGGACTGGAGCATCTCCCCTACGAGGAGAGGTTGAGGGAACTGGGCTTGTTCAGCCTGAAGAAGAGAAGGTTGCGCTGAAGGGTGGGTGTCAGGAGGATGGGGCCAAGCTCTTTTCAGTGGTGCCCAGTGACAGGACAAGGGGCAATGGGCACAAACTGAGGCACAGGAAGTTCCGTCTGAACATGAGGAAGAACTTCTTCCCTC
>Ga0065711_1006161_pt1 | contig 29333 bp, 17 predicted proteins | sample Hoacrofraction12_FD_59098 | JGI IMG/M metagenome (GOLD analysis project Ga0065711, IMG submission 59098) | Hoatzin crop microbial communities from Cojedes, Venezuela - Epithelial fraction 12 v2 (version 2) | ecosystem: Host-associated > Birds > Digestive system > Esophagus > Crop | place... | reverse complement strand
TTTGGTATTAAAATGATATTAAAACGAGCAAAGTTCATGAGAGGATAGCACTCTGGCAAGGTTTCGAAAACCTGTTGGCTCAGGGGGCCAGATGAGCTGCTTATCAGTTCTAGAGAACCATTTCTTCCGGCTTTATCATCACGGAGCGGGGCCACAGAGTCTCCACTCCGCTCCATCCTCTATGGTACATTGCAGGGAGTTGCTGTGTGAGTGGATTCCTTGCATGCCTGCTGCAGCTGTGTCCCATCCTAGAGCTCCTTTTGATTTTATGCTTTTCCTTAATGGATGAGCAATGCTACATTTTTCATATAAACCTTAATTTTCCTGATAATTCCAGTGTGTCCTGACACAGCTCCACCAGGAGTAACCATGTTTCAGGCATCACTCACCCAGGAGCGATCAGAAGCAGCACTTACTCTTTCGTTTAAAAAGTCAGAACGAGAGACTGGTGTTTCTCTTCAGTTGCAGATTTTCTTTCACTTTTCAAATGTTTTTTTACACTTGCTGTGGCTGGCAGAGGGATATTCTGTTCTATGTGTTTTGTCAAACCCCAGTTGTACAGAGGAAGGTTCATGTGTCTTCTTGTATCTCTGGCTTCAGTATGGATGTGTCAACTCAGTGTCAGACTAGAAGATTTTTATTTGTACGCTCTTTGTGCGTAACAGTGATGCTTGAAAAGTGTTCCTGTAACGCATGTTATGCTCTGATTTAATTTATGAGTGCCAACTCTATAATTTCAACTTCCTCCCTCATTTTCTGGGGCCTCACTCAGTTCAACCCTTTTAGAAACTACAACTCTGCACTGAGGGAAAACTGACTTTGGTGCTTTGAGCAACTCCTTTACATTCAAAATGGAGTCAAAGAAGTGACCAAGTTTGTAGCCTGGTTAGATTCCTTCAGACATGAGTTAATCAGCTGGGTTTTACGTGAAAGTGGGGCATGATAAAAAGAGCGGTAACAGACAGGCTTAAATTTTGTTCCAGGGGCAGAGGATGCTCCTCTCTGCCTTTTGCCAGCTGTTCTGTGACTCTTGACCAGCGTCCCACCGCAGAGCTGCTCTGGTGGTGGGTACTGTTGGGTGTTTGGGAGGTGGGAGCAGCCACCCACAGCCCCTTACACGTGGGGCTCCTCCTCTCCTCTCCTCAGCGGTGTGATGGCTCGGGGGTGCCGAGGGAACGCCATAGTTCCTGCTCCACCAGCTGGGCCACAAACCCTCCTGCCCCGCCATCGCACTGGCACTGTGACAGCAGCGGGTGAGGAACAGGATGTGACAGCTGGCCTTGGCTAACGCTACTGAAGGGGAGCGCAGCACAGCACCCAGGAAGACATTCTCTGGCGTGGTCTGACTCGGTTCGTTTCAGCAGACGGAGCCCCTGCGGCTGTTGCGCACAACGGCAGCCGCCGAAGAGGAGCCCTGCGAGTGCTCGGGGCAGCGCAGTCAGTACCACTGCCTCTCCTGGCAGGACGCTGTGCTGACAGAGGGAATCGCGGAGCAGTTCTCTCTCATGGTGGATACCAGGTAGACTGGCGGCTGAAGTACACGACTCCTGCCGCGTGCCTGGGAGACGGCGACTGGGAGGGCCCCGGATGACTGCGCCACGCGAGCTCTTCTGCGGTCGGTAGGAGGGCGCTTAGAAACCTCCAGGAGCGGACAGAGGGTTCCCAGGCTGCGCTAGCAATGACACACAGGAGAGTATTTATGGTGTCTTGAAAAAAATCCTTTTACTGCGAGATGTGCCTTTACATGGCGTGCAGCCTCGTTACATGTGAGTTACAGGTGTAATGCCCAGAAGTTTCATTCCGTTCGCTAGAACCGAGCGTGCAGCTTGAAAGAGACAGAGCCTTGCCTGGAAAACAAGAAGAGCCGTCAGTTCACAGCGTTGCTACAGCACAGCACGTGGTTCTCGGGCCAGCAGGCAGGAGCAGCCTGTCAGAGGTGAGAACGCTGTGTGGATCCTCCGTCCCCGTGCAGGGCGTTGGGATTCGGGGACACACGTCACCCCAGCACTGGGTAACACACCAGTGCTGGCAGACTCCACACCAGCTGCAGATCGCCCACTGCAGCATCAACAGAGGGAAGCTGGAAAGGGGAGTCCAGTCCAGACTGGTACCCTCAGGGCAGAGCGACCAGAGGAGATGCCTGCCGAGGAGCTAGCAATGACTAAAAAGAGACAAATCTTTGATGCACCACAGGCTGTTACAGCTTGAGGAGACTGCTGGAATTCTTCTTACTGTGTCTGAGTCAGAGGCTGTCAATCACCCATGGGCTGCTTTGAAACTGCCACACACCCTTGTTGGTGTATGGCTGTTTGGGAAGGGCTCTATCAACCTTACTCCAAAAAACAGTTCTTGAAAGCTTTCACAGTGTAAGATATTTATGAATTTTTTTTTCTACAGAATAAGGAACTGAAATTTTTCTTGTAGCTTGGACTGTCTTTGTTGCTCTTCCCAAGAACACATGGACCCACCTTCAGAGGCAGGAATACCCATAGCATCTAAGCTCAACTACCAAGTGCAGCTCCATCAGTGCCACTGACATTTTTTCCCCCCACAACACAGCTCAACAGTTAAATGTTATTTCCTACCAAAAATCAGATAGGTAGCTGCTTTTGAAATACATGAAAAAGGAAATAAAAAAGGCAGTATAATTAGTGTATAATTTACTGAGCAGTGAAGGGGTCAGTCATTGCCTGGGAGATCAATAGAAAATAATTTGCATCTATATAGAACTGCACGTTAACAGTTGTCAGCCTCAGCGCTGTAGCTAGAAAGGCAGTACAGTCAACTTGGGGTATGCAGGTGGCAAGAGGGAGGGGAGAGATTGAGTTATCTCCTAATTCTCTGTCTTCCCACATAACCACTAAAGGAAACCGTCAGAAATTAACCAGCAAGTTAAGCGCCCAAATGTTTCCTTTTCAAAAGTGCAGAAGGAAAGGCGATGAGAAGCAAAGGGGTTCGACTGGGTTTGGAGCAGTTGTCCTGATGGAGCGTTCTGTTTTGGGAAGATCAGGCAGAGCAGCTGTTTCCCGAAGGCGCAGCCGCCAACAGCAGCCCCTGCCATCCCGACGCGGTGCCGCCCACAGGAGAGCCAGCTCGCTAGCCCGCAGGGGCACATTCGCCTGTGTGGTTACCCAGCTGGGCTGGGAAAGCCCTGGGGATCGTTCCTCTGGGACGCCCTACACAGACCCCGGCCACCGAACACCGCTGCGCCATACCTGGGCTAGGTCAGGGGCGCTGCCTTTCACAGGGAGAGTTTTATGTGCCACGGCTGCCAGATGGCTGAAAGGGAAAAGAGAAATGAAATGGTGAGAACGAGCAAGTCTCTTGACAAGAGCAGTGTCAAGGGCTACAGAAAGCAGCAGAACTGGAAGAGCCGCAACTGCAGCATGCCAGAGGCGTATTTCCAGCAGCCTCTTTCACCTGGCTGAGGGAGGGCATGGTTTTCTGTAGCCTGCATGTTGTCAGGGCATGCCATCATCACACTAATGCTCATAAAACAAAACAAACAAACAAACAAAAAAACCCCTCCCCTTCCCCCCCCAAAACTGGCCTGGAAAGATCCTTGAGAGCCTGCCCTGTCATTCCCAAGGTGCGTGATTCCTTATACCCTTTTCATCAACTTGAAAAGCCTTCCCCCCACACAGGCTCGACAGCTGCCTCCAGCAAGTCTGCGCCAGTGTCACCGTGCTGTTAGATCGGACCCGTCCCGAAGGGGACCCTCCCTACGGAGGGCACATACGCAGTATGAGTCACGGCAATAATATGCTCTGGCCACCTCAACACCTAGGCTGAGACCCGTGGTTAAACAGGGTTTCGACAAAATTTCTTAGCTGAAATTTTGAGATCTAAGAGCACATTACCAACTCTAATCTGCCCTTTAAGACATGATTAGACCAGTGTGATTTAGGGTGCAGACACCGGGTTATGGCCAAGTGATTCTTTTTTTTTGAAAGCAGTTAGTTTCTGAGGAGGCTCCTAGCTCCTTTGTTCGTGGTTCCAGCCTCAATCTCTACTATTTATTATGTTATTTGCTAGCCTACTTTATACCTTTCCTGCTCCAGAGAAACTGTCCCACAAATTTCCATCTTCCCACCATTTTTACTTTTCAAAGCAGTGGAGGTGTGAGGGCTGCAAAGCCAGCTCAGGAAGTCCTGTCCTTACTAGAGACGCACACCAGTACCAGCAATCACCTTACCTAAGTGTGAGGAGGTAGCTGACAATGTGCTTGGGCTGCAGATCCTGAGAAGATCTATACAGGACCTCGTCATACCTGTGAAGAAAGAAAAGGGGTCTGTGGTGGTAAAGTGGTAGGAAGGTGTACTTGGATATAAGGCTCATCAGACTTGCTTAAGTGAGAATAAACACACAACCACAACTGCAGAATTAACAAAAATAATCTTCTGAACCAGACCTAAGCCACATAATTAGCACACAAATGATTATTTCTTCCTCATTTACTTATTATTCAAGGAGATTGCTTCTGCTCCTGATTGTGCAGGCACTGTAGATGGCAGAGCTCAGAGAGGCAGGCTATAGCAAAGAGAACACAAGAGCTATATTTGCTCATGGAACATTGTGTCTGGTTTTACATTTCAACACTAATTGTAAGTTCCTAGGAGCAAAAAACACGTATTAAATAACCAAGGCAGTCAAAATAGTCCCTTGGAGGATGCTGCCTTCAGTAAATGGAGCTTAGAATTTTAAGTAGCTAAAAGGAATCTTGTAACATTAGAAGCGGCAAAAACAAAGTGGGTTTACATAATCCTGGAATAAAATCGACTATGTAAGACAGTATTAAACTGGATAATACAGGCAGAGTCATGGAGATGCATGTTTTGTTCTTCATGTGTTCTGTTACCCACTTGTGCACATCCTCTTCTTCACAGCCTGCAAGAAGTCACCAACACCTCTGGGGCTGAACAGATTTCAGATTCAAAGTGGACTTCCAGGTCTTTGCTCAGCTCCCGGGCCCACCCCTGCTAGCACGCCCAAGCTGAGCGTCCCTGGGATCGCCCTCCTGTAAAGGCAAGCTGCAGGAGAACTGGGCAGTGAGCTCTCACGAGGAGGGCTCAGTGCTCACATCGGAGCTACAGCACCGGGGAGCGAGGACTCCCCATTCCCTTGGTGGGTAAGCTAGAAAACATCTCCTACACCAGCATTCAGCAGCTCAGCTCTGCCAGCACGCCCCAGGTGGCCGCTGTTCAAACAGGGAAGGTCGCTGCCTTTACACCACCCTGCAGCAGATGTGAGAGAGACAACATCAGGGGAACCTCTGCATTGCCTTAGGGACAGCTTAGAGACCGGCAGCTGTTGGCTCCTCAGACAAGCGACATAGGTATAGAAAAATTACTATTAACTTAACAAGCACCATCAAACAGCCATTAATAAAGCTTCATGAAGCAACAAAGGCTGTATCGAACCAAGAGGCCCCTCTTTTGATATGACCTTTGTTGCTTCATGAAGCTGCCATTTCAGTGTTGGTCTATGACAGCTTGTTAGATTACTTCATCAGTTAAGTAAGTCCACTTTTGCAGGGATATACATGCTACCTTCAAACTACCATTCATTAGTCCTCAAAGTTAATGGTATTCAGAACTGGTCAGCTAATTTTAAGGGCAAATGTTTGGTAGCTGTTCAAACAGCAGAAGCAGAGCCACGAGAAGAGAGCTTCCAACAACTCAGGGGTGCTTATCACGGAAACTTTTCAAGAAGAATCTACTCATGGCAACCCACAAGGAGGACTGAACAGTAATTGTCACTCCTGAAATCATGGGACATTTAAATGTGAATTTGTTCGCCACTGAGCGCCTGGTCTAACGGATCACCTAAACACTGCTTTCTGCTGGAAGCCAAGGCCCCAGGAGATGTTTCACACAGATTTCATACAGTGCCTGGCCAGACTCCAGGGCCTTTGCAATAAGCAGACCTGAAGCTGTATAAAATCAAGAGCCATACAGTGGAGCAAGAACCTCTGTTTGGAAATGGACACGTCTGGGATGCAGCAATCTCTGCAAATCACCCTGAAACACATTAACCCTGGCAGTTTTCACATACAAGACAGGCAGCTGTGCACTAATTTGATAAAAACCGAGAAATGACCCAGGAGTTTTCTGTGAAATACAACTGCACTGGATAACTGAGACACTACTGGTCTTACTTAGAGAACTGCCTGGTCTTGCTGTCGCTCAAGAGAGCACACAGCATACGATGAGCTGCAGGCAGACCTCCTGAGGCAATTACAGTTAACGGCAGGACTCTGCAACCTACAGTTGCAGGCTGAAAGGAGCCACCTGGGACTCAGGCAGGACTTTTGGAAGTCCAAATCTTAAACAGATGCCCTCAAGCAGGCCTTGGCGTGGCCAAAGGAGTTAACTCTGGCACTGTGCAGCACTCCATGCAGTAGGACCTCTCACTAGGAATTCTGAAAGCCTCAATTACTTCCATCACAGGCTGTGCAACATGGACAACTCCCTTGTCTCCGTATTTTAATTACACACCTACGAAATAATGAAAACAGGAACGGCTCAACTTTAAGACTGAATTAATGAAGAACATTACTGCTATTAAGAAGCATTAGCTGTGCTCGCTCAGTAGCTCTGAAGGATGTTCAGCTACTGAATGTGCATGCATATACTTCACCTCACCCAAGAGCACTCCCTCTCCCCCTTCCCACATAACAAAAACAGAGCAAGAGGGATCAAGTAAATCTGCAGCTAATATTTATATAGATCAGCATATTTCTGTGAGGACAAGAAATAGTTAGGAGGCTCACGTACACAGAGTATGTTCCAATATTGCTTTTTCCCTCATATGGCTCCTAAAGTCCATGCAGATTTAAAGTGAGGGCTACTGTTGCAACCAGTATGACCCAACAGACAAGCCATTGCCTGACAGTCATTTTTCTCTTGTGATTGTGCAGTCTGTGCCTGCTCAACAGGCTGGCAGCAAATCCATAAGTTTATTTTAAGGGAAATGGTATTTGGAAAGAAAACCAGACAAACCTGAGAAGATGCTGAAGAACAGAGATGGCCTCTGGCTCTTGCAAGCACTCCACATTAATGTCGGTTCGCCACTCATTCCCATGCATCTGTTCTAAACTAGAATGTAAGAAAGCAAAACAAATGTGGGATGAAAAACTCTTGTTCACAAAGCTCAACAAGAAAAATAGCAATTTGTGTTTTTAAGAAAAAAGGGTAGGCATCTCCTGCTCAAGCTGAACGGCACACTGAGACAGACCAGCTGCCTTCAACCCAAGATTAAAAAAAAAAAAAATTGTGCTAGCCATTCAGTGTTAACAGGATTAAAGAGATGCATGGACAACAGGTCCAGAAGCTGACGGTAGAAGGACTAGGGAGGCAGTCAACACCCCAGTAACGGTACCCTAGTACCACCAATACCTAGATGACAAGGGAGTATGAGAGGAATAGACTACAGAAAGGGACTGGGCTTGCATGCTCTCCCCGAATACCACCTCCTGTTACCACTGCCCCAGACACGGTACCAGGTTGGTATGGACCTTCGGCCTGATCCAGGAAGGTATCTTACATGCTTTTAATGAAAATATATATCCATGTCTGCATTAAAAATGCTCTGACATTACTATAACTGGAAAAAACTCTTCAAACTGGAGTCTTCTGAAATGCTTTTAAATAGATAATTAAACATGTCAGGTGTTTGACCTGAGTCAACAGGAAGGGGTCTGCTTTTAACCTTAGTTACCAACAGTGCGAAATAAAAGAACACTAGCTACAGTGGCAGCAAAAAATATCTAAGTTCTGTAATTTCGTGCATTTTACAGGTACGGCATTTTGGTTTTTACATCAGTTTCCTTAATCCTAGGGCCGCCATTCTCCATCACTGGCAGCAACCACATAGAGAGGCTGTTCCTAGAACTGAGAAAGCACATGGACAGTTAGCTCAGCCCTGTGGAAAGGAGGTGGAAATTTCATTTTAATTGGCTTGCTATTCTGGGAAGTCTCAGTGACTCCTACCCTAAACTCATACCTCTGCTGAAAAAGTGAGCATGTGTCATACTTAGGGAAGGAGTTAACACTACTACTTAAAAAAGCAGTAAGTTAATAAGGTTAAAATACATGTCAAGCTGTACTTCTGCATGCAAACGCTTCTCTTACTTATGGAGTCTGGCATGGGTGTATTGCAAGAACACGCCTGTATCTCCACGACTTTGAAGAGCTCGATCCCAGCTAAATTGATAATCAGATGACAAAAGGCCCCGGAAGTCCTGCAACAACAAATTAATGTCATCTAGTTATGGTTCTTCATCTCAATTTTAACTTTTCACAGAAGATGCACACACCTTGGGAGTCAGCTCAGACTCACCTGAATTATTAGTGCCGCAAGACCAACTTTCTCTGCTGTCTCCATAGGGTCTTCTACCTCTTTGGTTGCTGAGAAGAAACAGAGAAGAGGAAATCGTTAACTCCATAGTAGCATAACGACTCCCTTGCTCAGACTTGGAGATGCCAATAAAACAGCATCTTCTAAAACTGTGAATTAGAAATACAGAAACTGTCAGGATGCATGCAGCAAAAAAAGTCTAGGATACAAATCTTTCTTAAAAGTTGAGCTACAGCTGTTTCAGATGGGCTTTTCCCCACTTCCCCTAATATGTGTAACACAGATTTTAAGGTCAGAAGGGTTCATTACAACAGGCTAGTCAGACTACACTGAATTCCTCTTCACAATTCAGACGGCCGATGTCTAAGATCAGGAAGAGAATGACAGGGAAATTCAGATTTTGTCTAAAAACTCCAAGCGATAGGGAGCCACAAATAGTTGAAGAAAAATGGTTCCAATGGCTAATGGAGCACTTGGATGTACACTGAGGGAGTATTCACTCCACCAACTGTAGATATCAAAACTGACTATACTCAGAGAACCTGAACTGCATCACAGAATGGTTTGGGTTGGAAGGGACCTTTAAAGGTCATCTAGCCCAACCCCCCTGGCATGGGCAGGGACACCTTCCACTAGACCAGGCTGCTCAAAGCTCCATCCAACCTGGCCTTAAACACTTCCAGGGAGGGGGCAGCTACACCTTCTCTGGGCAACCCTAGTGTTTCACCACCCTCGTTGTAAAAGGTTTCTTCCTTCCAATCTAAACCTACTCTATTTCAGTTTAAAACCATTGTCCATTGTTCTGTCACTACAGGCCCTTGTGAAAAAGTCTTTCTCCATCTTTCTTATAAGCTTGCTTTATATAATGAAAGGCTTCAATAACAACACCTCCCTGCAGCCTTCTCTTCTCCAGGTTGAACATCTCCAACTCTCTCAGCCTTTCCTCACAGGAGAGGTGTTCCAGCCCTTTGATCATTTTTGTGGCCCTCCTGTGGACCCAATCCAGCAGGTCCATGTCTTTCTTGGACTGGAGACCCCAGAACTGGACGCAGTACTCTAGGTGGGGTCTCACTAGAGTGGAGTAAAGGGGGAGAATCACTGTCCTTGACCTGGTGGCCACACTTCTTTTGATGCAGCCCAGGATACAATTGGCTTTCAGGGCTGCAACTGCCCATTGCCAGCTCATGTTCAATTTTTCACCCACCAGTACCCCCACGTCCCTCTCTGGAGGGCTGCTCTCAATCCATCCATCCCCCAGTCTGCACTGATAGCGATAGTTGCCCTGACCTAGGTGCAGGACCTTGCATCTGGCCTTGTTGAAGTTCATGATGTTCACACAGGCCCACTTCTCAAGCCTGTCCAGGTCCCTCTGGATGGCATCCTGTCCCTCAGGTGAATCAGCTACACCACATCTGCAAGCTTGCTGAGGGTGCACTCAATCCCACTCTGTCATTGATGAAGATATTAAATAGTATTGGTCCCAGTATGTACCCTTAAGGGACACCACCAGTTACTGGTTTCCACCTTGGACATTGAGCCACTGACATATAACTCTCTGGACATAGCCATCCAGCCAACTCTTTATCCATCTAACAGTCCATCCATTAAATCTGTATCTCGCCAATTTAGAGGCAAGAATGTTGTGGGGGACTGTATCAAAGGCCTTACAGAAGTCCAGGTAGATGATATCCGTAGCTCTTCCCCTGTCCACTGATGCAGTCACTCCATCATAGAAGGCCATTAGATTAGTCAGGCACGATTTGCCCTTCTCCCTGGCTAGACATGGCAAGAACTTCTCCAAAGCTCCTCTAACTAATAGACTGAACTTAAGTCTGTAATTATAAAACCTAATTAATCTGGAAGAGTCTAAGAGAGAATGTCCTCACAACAGCTGCAGAGACATGTCTGCAAAGCTATTTCCAGCTTTTTCACAACTCCTGTGACATTCTGCAGCAGACAAGCAGCATGCTGTTGTGTACAGAAATTCACCCAAGGGCCTGCTTCATTCCCTGTCTCACCGGGAAGTTCACAGGGCCAAGCTAGTGCTCCAGTTCATCAGTAAACTTGCCTACATAACAGCACTTTAGATGTTGGATCTTCTGGGATATCAATTGCTTGTGTTTGGACCCACAACCTTGCCTAGTGAAAAGGCGATGGTTTTGATACACATAACGCTTTCTATTTTTAAAATCAGATCACAGTGCACTCTACCAGGGTGTCCTCTTCCTGTTTGTCTCTGCTGGAGAGAAAGGAGGTTTCCTGTCATAGTCTTTTACAAGGCAAATCTGTGCCCCTTTAGCAAGGGCCAAGCACATTTTTTTAATGTGGTATATGAAATCTACTGAATTTGCAGAGTTCAGCTTACGATTTCCTGTCCCAGCTGATTTCCCACTAACAGCAGAATATGGAGAATTCAGACGTTCTCTTAAAGCACCACTTAAGCTGAAACAGTTTTACAGTACAGTTTCAGTACACTTCGATTTCTGTCTTTTGCTTTGCTATTTCTTTTGTGCCAGGTCAGCAAAGCAAACTGATACAACTTTGAGTAGTTCAAACTACTCATACTTTTGCTATTTGCACAATTCAGAAAGGACTAAGCTTGAAAAGTGTGGGGATAGTTCATAGCCCTGAGAAGTCTCAGACTGGCTATTCATTCACAAAGACAAATATGTTTAGATTTCATTATTACATTTCATAACTGGGATTTGCTTCAAAATAGAACAACTGTCTCAGAATTCAGGCTTTTGTTCAGACACTTGATGAGACAGACAAAGAGAAACTAAGAGAAAACAAAGTGGCAAAGGAAGTAACAGACATTATAGAGAGGACTTACATGTACTGCAGGATTCATTGAGATGATTAGAAAGAGAAAGGACGCCAATTATGGAAACTTGAATAGCAGAACAACTGTGTACAGTTAACAGCTAAGAAAGAGTTTATACAAAAAGACATTTAACTAACCAGCTCAGCTCCACGCATGCATGATTTTTAAAGCTAGCATTGGCTGTTAGATGCCCAGCTCCCAAAATCTTTTCAATGACAGTGAGGCATTTTGATGCCACACACAAGTTTGTAATATCTTCCACTTTTCAAACATTGAAGACATTGCTATGAGTCAGGGATTTAAGATTTCTAATTTAAGAACAAGGAAGTAAGGCAGGAATTCAAACATAATGGGGAAAATTTCTACAAGCACAGGTAGAATTTAGGCTCTAATGGATGAGCTCTGGGAAATGCTGCAGTGCCATCTGAACATGTTACTTCTTTTAGCTGTTGTTTTAACCTACTTTTCATGCAATGGAACATGGGTCTGTACCTCTGCTGTGTCAGTTCAAGTGCAGCATAAAGTAAGTTTGCTTTGCACTCAGCTATGATACTAACCTTTAAACTGAAGCTCTAAGCTCCGTTCGTCTCTGCAGTAAAACTGTTTTGAATCAAGGGTCACCCTTCTGTCATTCTGCCTGCCCCCCCTTCTCCTTGTCCGCTCGACAAGCAAAATGATCTGGATTAAAAAAGCTGAGGTGAATTCACTACTTCACCTGACCAGTTCACAGATTTGGTTCAGCACGTAACTGCAGAAAGCACAGGAGGGGGCAGCCTTTCTCTGGGAACTGCACGAATCTCTGTGGCATCTAGAGGCAACGGCCCAAGGTGTGGGCAAACATCCCCTTCCACAGAGCTGTGAACTCCTGGGGACTCCAGAAAGAGTCACAAAGCTGGGAGGGTGACAAGGCAGGAGCTGCAGCCAATCTTGCCAGAGAAAACTGTCAGAGCTACAAATCCTTGGATGAAATCTTGACTGCTCCCCGACCTCCAGCCCCAACCCCAACCCCACAATTGACTAGTTTGTCCCTCCAGAAAAAAGCAACTGTTGTCCCCCAAAGGCTGGTACTTCCTTCCAAGTGCAAAAGCATGATGAAATAATTTCACTGAATGTTAAAATTTGCAAATCTGTAATTTAGGGAAATTCACAGAGTTGCAAAGGATTAACATTGTATTATGGGAGATATAAAAAGTGCACAGATCAGGGCACATCACTGCGATTAGTCTGATGCAGGGAAAAGTGAAGGGTAGAAGAGACGACACATTTTTGACCAACACAGAACATCGAAAGAAATTAGTAAGACCTGAAATAGCTAACTTTTTGCAGAAGCCATGTTTTGTAACATCCTTGAGCGAACTTCATTTAAAACATCTTCCAGGAAAATTACTTCTCCTCTCCGAGTCTTCATCCCTTGAACTAGACCAAAAGACACATGCTGGCACCTGTGTTGAAAAGCAGCAGGATCTAAAATTACATTTTAATCAAGAGAAATGTTTGCAGTGTTTGCAGAGCTGGATTCTTACCAGGAAAGAGCAATAACAGCTGAATAAATAGCACTCCAACGTGGGAAGCTTGGTGATATGATCAGTAACTCTCCTTTCAGCAACCAAAGCTCCATACTTATTATATAATGGGAAAATTATGATCAGAATAATGATAACCTGGTCATTTGCGTGCTCTTGGGAACCTCTCTTGCTACTAGCTTTAGTACAGAGGACTCAATGCAATAAATTGCAATAAATTGAGGAGAGGCAGGATGTAGATGGATCAAATTACTGTGGCAACACAGATCTGTTAATAACATTAGAAAGGGAGTCATAACAGTTCTATTGTGGCCACATTAAACTAAAAGTGTAATTAATCATTGCTAATAATAAAACATTAATTACTTCTGCTCACAATAATCCCAAGCATTATTCCGGATCCATAACCTAAGGTAACTTTAGTGCAACTTTAAGCACTGTGAAAGGGGGCAGACTAATATTCTTGAAGGCTAAAATCCTGTATTTAACCACAAAAGACATGCAGTCTGTCAGACAAGAATATGATTTAGTCTGCAGATCCATTATTGACCTTTGCTCAGATTGCTAACAAGATTGGTAATTACAATGAATAACAGCGGGGATACGTTTCCCTGCAATAGATATTTCAGGCCTGAAGCATGATCCAAACTCAGGTTCAGATCTCCGCTAAAATATCATATTTCAAGAAGTAATCATTTCATATGCGATCACACAACATCCCAGAAGCTACGCCATAAAGTCTCTGAAAGATTGTTTCCCTTTTTTACATCAAGCAGTTATGAAAGACCTGTGAAACGAGAGTGATGGCTGTTTTTCACATCCTGAACACATGGCAACGTCTCCATTCTCAAATAAAGCGGACCAGCAGGAGCGGGCATACAGGGTGAAAAAGCTGGTGCCAAGGACCTGAGTCCCACATTGCAGACAGTTCCGAGGGTTTTGTTTTCTTACTTTTAACTCATTATTGGACTAGCATTAGTTAGGTCCTACAGGCCAAATGTCTGCTTGCACTCTGGAGTTCATTAGTGGCACACCAGTAGCACATCTTGTATAGAATCATAAAATCATTAAGGTTGGAAAAGACCTCTAAGATTATCAAGCCCAACCATCAACCCAACACCACCACGCCTGCTAAATCATGTCTTGAAGTGCCATATCCACACATTTTCTGAACACCTCCAGGGATGGTGACTCCACTGCTTCCCTGGGCAGCCTGCTCCAATGCTTGACCACTCTTTCAGGAACAAAATTTTTCCTAATATCCAATCTGAACGTCCCCTGACACAACTTGAGGTAACCTGCAGTTTAGTTTCATCCAAAATGCCTATATGATGTGCTACAGCATGGTGGTAGGTGCACACAATCAGGAGATTCTTTCCAAAAGAGCACTCCACTGAAATTCCAATGGACATACTACCCATTCTTAAAAAAAAAGTATATAATTAAGATTCATAAATACATACCTTTCTGCCCAGTCATAACCCATGAGCTTCAGTATTTGGAACAAATGTTGAAAGTGATTACTCTGACTTTTATCTGTCTAAGGAATAGAATTGATGCATATTAGAAAACACTCCAAGTTTGACAAGGATTAGATTTTAACACACAAACACACAACACCAGAGATACTGTGCCAGTAAGTCACTGCAAGCAGAATTAAGACCTATGAAGACAGGCAAGGCTTGAAAAATGTAACAGCTGGAATCCATGGCAATGGGATTTTCCATCTTTTCAGAAAAAGTAATCGACCTTTTCAGAAATGATTATTCCTAGGTCACGAAGGCAAAGCCATGAATTGAAATGAAACCTTGATGTTCTTTAGTTTCACATAATCTGCTAGCTGCCCATCAAACAAAATGCCTCCATTTTCACTTCAGAACCTTGCTGCTTTTGTTACATTCCCATGTTTTACACCACCAAACTTGAAGGTTCCTTTGGCTTAGAAACAGAACACCTCTTAAATCTCTCTCTCGAGCCCACTAGTTTCTTTTGTCTCCAGCATGATTTGTGGTGCTATACGTCATAAGTCAGGTGCATAATTAAAAAAAAAAAAGTATAAATGATCACATTTCCGTCTTAATGATATATCTTGTGGTCCCTTCCACTTCCTCTCTCCTATGACTCACGGCAGTTTCTGATGGAAATTTCTTTATGTCTAACAATGATCTTTGCATTTCTAGCTACAGCTGTTGCTACAAAGTTCACTTTCTTACCTAGTTGCTTTGACTACATCTCTCAGACTCCTTTATCGCTCCTTAGAGAACACTGCAGTGATAACCAAATAACCACTATTTCCTTATTTGTTTGGTTTTCCAAGACGGGGAGTGAGCACTGAGTGAAGTGCTTATCTGCAGTTTTTCTGAGCTCTGCCATTACATCAAGCCTCAGGCACCTGCCTCCTCTTTCACAGTTCCTTACAGCCTGCTCCGCTCCTACGCATCACCCCGCTCTGTGCTGATCTGCAAGCAAGGCTGAGAAACGGGCAGCGGTGGTCAGCATTTCAAACCCGGCCTTCCAAGCTCTTTTCCATGCACCTTACGTATGGGAGAAGCTCTCTGTACCCTGTAACAAAGCCAGATCTCTCTCACAATAAACTTCATAAAGTTCAGACTAAGGCCATCTCACTGTACTGGCCAATGCTGCCTTGCTGTTTCCTCTGCTTCCCTCTAGGTCTGCATTAATCTCTGTTCTCCTGTTTTACAAGAGATTATACGTTCCATGACAGAAGCTGGTTTGGTTTTGTTTGCACGACAGCACATCCCTCACCACCTGGACCACGATCACAGCATTTAAAAAGCCTCTTTGGAGCACCACAGTCTTCTTTGAGTAGATATTGCGACAAATCATGACAATACTCACTGACAAAAGACTCCAGTCTTTCTGAACTTAATTGCTTCTTCGTGACTGTTCACAGAGCAGAATTTTCAGCTAAAACTGAACTAAACTAAAAGCTGCCTTAAGTTTGTTATTACTCGTCTTGACCAACACATACAGAAATAGCATACAGATGAGTATTTAAAACCATTAACAGAAAATAATCTCATAACAATCAAATAGATTTTTTCAATAATTCTTTAAATTCCCATGGAAATAAGAACATGAAAAGAGAGGCCAAGATAAGTGTACTTATCAGGCACTACGAGCTGAATCCCAGGTTTCAGCTGGCCACCCGTACACTAAGTATCAGCTCCTGTGTTTTTGGGATGCTGCGTGATATGGCAAGAAGCGTAACAATGAGTTTTCATTATGCTTGATCAATCCATGTAATTAAAATTGCATGAAAACGAAATTTGTTAAGAAGGATGGCAATAAATACTAGGAGTAACACACAACTTCATTTCTGCCTAAAAGCAATACTCAAAACATGGATGTGTAAGCAGGTTAAAAAAGCTGAACCTGCAGACACTACCATTTCATAAAACTACTTTTTTTTCATAGCTTCACAGCATGGCAAAAATAACACAAATTCGTATTATGAAGAACAGCAATTTTTTCCATATAGGCCCCAGAATTATACATGTCCAAATGTAGTCCAAGTGGTTAGCTTTAAGGGAGAAGTTTGCAGTCTGACAGCGCGGATTATATTTAATTCCTTATATATAAAAGTGTTTTCATCTCCTGTTTTGAATGCAAGATTCATCAGAATCTTAGCACCTCTTTAATAATACGTCACACATTTTTAAATGTTTTGAATATTTAGCTCGTATCACTGCATTTTTATGAAACAAGTAGGATTTTTTAAAAAAATACAAATTGGTGAATGCACTGACTTACAGCATTACAACTAATAAACAAATTCAACGTTATTTTAAACACGTTGATCTGATGAAAATAAGATAATCTTATGAAATAAGACTTCAGAGCCTCTAATAATTTTCTTGTAACAAGATCAGGACTCTGAAATACATTTGTATTTAATAATTAAAGACTAAAATCATTAGTGTTCTTGCTTAAACCCATGAAGTCCTCCTGCCTCTGGCAACATTGAGTGAAGTCCCAACCCACTACAAAGAACTGCCACAAAAGAGCAGCAAAACTCAGCAAGGCTGGTCATTCCCTCATCAGGCTGTCTGTCCCACAAGCTCTCTTAACAGTTTATGTTAGCGCCCTCCCTTTTTATGACCCACTTTCTCAGTCCTCAGAAAGTCAGAAATGACAGAAATGCTAACCATGTTATCCAAAAACTATGCAACCTCAGCAAGGTTGAGAGAACAGGATGAGACAGGCTAATCTGTCATTTCCAACTTGAATGAGATGTTGATTATAATGGTCACATCAATCACACCACAGTCTGGCTTCGCTGCATATCTGTTTGGACTAGGAGCAGATCAAAGAGGCTCAGGCAAGGAACTGAACAGTTACTGGAGTTCAGCTACGAGCAGCCAGCCAACTTCAAGACTACTGCTTTTGTACTTGCTCACTCCATTAGCTTAACATTCAGCCCCCATCCTAATTTGTGCAAATTACCCACCCAGCTATTTTCTTTCTTTCTAATTGTTTCTCTGCCTTGGTCTCTACTACCTCATGATATAAAAAGTACAAATAATTACCTACCCACATGAACTAGGCAGGGAGCTTCCTTAACTCCTAATGCATTGCACTTTAAGAGCCACGCTGCTCTTCACTCCGCCAGTGAAATCTACTGTGGTCCGGTCAGCAGAAGCAAAAAAACTCCCACCAAAACCAAACAATCCCCCCAAAAAACCCACAACCAAAAAAACCCTGTTCTATGACCACATGTGGGAATAGCAAGCTACTGGAAACTTCCTGAGGACTGAAAATAAAAGGAGGAATGTGCCTTCACTAAAAGTTGCGCTTTAGACTATCTGGGTGCTTAATTTTATGTTCATTGACCCCTCCCCTGAATCATGGTATTTGTAACATTATATTGGCTTTTTAAAGAGCTGTACCAGACAAGATTATGGGCATTACTAAACACATCACAAATAACATGCCAGAAACCTACAGATTTTTTCCATAAGTCATTAACTGACTTCACATAATAGAAGACGTTTTTCAAAATGCTTTTTTCTAAATCTGGGAAACAGAAAATTTAGAAGCCCCATGTGGTATGTCCTTGATGATACTAAAGCAAAAAAAGTTTCACACCAGTGGGGAGATAATCTTGCTATTCATTACTGATACTGTTGGAATTGTTAAACAGCAAAATAATCAATCCAAGAAATATAAAAAGATTCCTTGTCTACAACTGCTTAGTCCACATTGATTAAGCAGTACTTGATGTGCAATTTCTACATAATGAAACCAAGGCACTGTTCAAAGCCATAAAAATTTACATCTCAGATATCAGGACTTTAGAGNAGACAGATTAATTTTAGAACATTAATTTCTAAATATCTAAATTAACATTTTACAACCCCTTATAACACTAACAGCTTTTTCTGACTTGTTTAAATATTAATTACAACATTTACGTAGAAAATACACTGTCAATTGAGTAAAAGTTCCTATAAAATGAATTGCAATGAATTTTTAAAACACAGAATAACTCCAGAGCTGATTTTTTAACCATTCTGTGGGTCATGAACTGAAACAGAACCAATAAACTGCCACATCGAGTCACTGATGCTGGGCAGTAAGGGCACCTATTTTACTGCCAAAAATACCATGCGCCAAAGTCATACTGGGAGCAAGAGGCCCCCTGGATTATTGGCAAGAGTCAGGCTCAAAAGTGCTTGGTGAATCTTGAATTACTTACCACATAAATCATAGTATCCCAGCTATGCTTATTCATTCGGTCTATAGCAGCAGCAATATCTCTGAAAGAGATAATGAGAAACTATTTGGACTTTCACTCAAACATACCTCATTACTTGCCTCTTGGGAAAATAATCTACTCGTACGGAGGGAAGAGGACTGCCAGATTAGAGGGGTCCATGTATGCCTTACATTAAAAAGAGGACATGTATACATATATACTTTGTTCATGACGTGCTTGAAATGTTTTTTTAAATGACTAGCTATGAAAATTACTGAGGAAACAGTTCTTATGCACATAGTAAGTCTGGTCTTTGCCTGCCTGCTGGGACAATCAATCAACTAGGAGGCTTGAGAGAAACAACCCTCTCCTGGAAAACTAACCCAGTGCTCAGTGTTAGATTATATGAGAAAAAGCTCATCTTCACACACACACGAAGTAGTACAGAGAAACAACTTGCTTGAGCCTCTCCCAGGCCTGTCACAAGAGAGCCATCAGCCCCATGTCCAAGTCTGAAACCCACCTCAGGGGTCACCAGGAGCAGCTCTCCAGGCCACCTTCTGACTGAGGGAGGTTACTGCCTAAGTGACATGGGACACATGGGATGTAAGGGGAAAGCATTTTGCATTTCCACAAGAGATGCTTAGGGGAGAAACCAAAGATGGGAAAAGAGAAGAAGATGACAAAAGGGACAGGAGGCTTGTAAACCGATTGCTGGTTAGTATGTTTGCGAGGTTGTGCCCTGCACCTTAATCAGCACAGTCTGTCCTGTCTTCTCATTAAACTCCATTTTAAACTTTTCCTGGGTGAGGGGCTCTCTCTTCTGTGTGCACGTGTGTTTGGAGGTCTAAGTATCAGTAACTGGAGTTGGGGACTGTAGCTCATACAGGCCATGTGTCTGTGGCGCCCGCAACTGAAGGGACTAGGGGTAAGTGAAATTAAGTGATAGCAACTGGAGTCGCACCATGGGTTACAGGGGCAAGGCATCTGCGCTGCCAACAACTGGAGTGTGGGCACCCATGTCCACATGTGACTGACAGCAAATATCAAGCTGAACGAGCCAGCAAATAGGTGAAGTGCCCTGGGAGCCAGGTACATGTGTGTCTTCAAAGATGAGGCACCCAGAGGAGTCTGTACTGCTGGTACCAGGGGGTCCAGGCCAACTGCTGGAGAGACCACGGGGCCTGGGGGTTAACCGAGAGACCCGCCTGTGTACATGTGTGTCTCTATGTAGGAGGCAACAGGGCAGTGAGGATCCAGGGCCCGCTGCTGGATGGACTGCGTGTCTAAGCCCAGTTAGTGGAAGGATCTGCTGTGTCTGTACCAGCAACTGGAGCGGGGCTGTGGGCCTTGTGGGCTCACATGCCCAGGTGTCAGCAACTGGGGAGACCTGGGGATTCAGGGGCCAGCTAACGGGCAGCCTGAGTGTTGAAACTCAGCTGCTGGGAAGATCCACATTGTGTATATGTACTCTATACATATAATACATATGGATATTACTTACATAGATAATATATACACATACATACACGTATATTGATTCATACTATTAGACCTTCACCCTAATCAGCCAGAGGGGAACAAAATGAAGCCATTCATGCTGTCTGAGTGCTGAGTGGTTTTGTCTGCGTTGCTCTGGTTGGTTGGCTCTGTGTATGTGTATCTGTGTGTTTGTGTGCCTACTGCGAACAGCCGTTCAGCCTTACTACTGGTTGGACCTGCGGACATGGAGCTGTAGCAGCCTTGCCTCCATCTGGCTACAGGATCAGCAGCTCCCTAACGTGCAGGATTGACTGCGGCATCTCTCCAATACCCTCGTCCTGAAAAGCTGTACACAGTTTGCCCTGAGGGGTAGACATCTGATTTATTTACATTATTGGCACAAAGAAACTGTTAAGGCTTCCATATTAAAATACTCGAGAGGAATTTCAGCATACTGGTGAGATGGCAGGAAAACAGTGATAAAACTGATGGTACAGTGCTGGTGGTCCACTGAGTCAAGGAAGACATGACTGAACAAGGCATTTTTGTCTGCATCACACTGCCAATAAACATTTTAAGCAACGGTCTTTCTAAAACCTTCATTATTGGCAAAGGTTTATTAGATGAAGAGATCCCAGCTTTGTTTTCAGAGTCAGTAGCTGCAGATAGTTTTATGATTTATGGAAAGAGACTGCTTAAGGGGAGGAAAAGTATTTAAAAGCAGTTGTTTTTCCTGAGCCATTTTCATCCCATCATAGTTACATTGCTAGTTCCAGTGTACTCATTTGTCAAGGTATTCCATCCCAGCAAAAAAAAGCTTCAAAATCTCTACTACTAGTTAGAAATGTAATCATGCACAAAAGTTTACTGGCAAAATAAACATCAAGAAACACAGATGGGCTTACTTGCCTTGTTATATAAAGTGATGTCCCATCACTACGCATGACGGTGGAAAATGATGAGAGGTCTTTCTTTTCTGAAAGATCCACAATTCCTGTCCCTTTTCTGTAAGTTGAAAGAAAACACTGAAGTAACTGCAAGCCAGATCCAAAACACAGGTAAAGTTCAGGTAAGATAGAGGTCAGAATTGAAATGAAGGCCTCTTGCCATAGAACCCCCCCACCTGTAGACAATCTCATTCTTTTCTTTGAATTACTGTATCCTTTAAGCCTTTTTGAAGACTATTCCTCTAAGTTTGTTGTCACCACTGCTGATGCCAGGGAGCCAACTGCCCATATTCTGGTGCATTCCATGACTACAGCATCTGTCCCAGTTCAGCCAGGCAGCACATCAAGGCAAGGATCTCATCTGATTCTGCTTGTTAAATGGCACATGCAGCTACCAAACTAATTAACAGCCTAAAAGGCCACTCTGAGTTGAACGCTGCCATTGTACCCAATTTGTCACGGCCAGGCTTCTGTGCTAGCCACAAGAAAAGGCACACTTAATTTTTAGCTGTGACTGCACAAATGCTGTTGGCCTTCTACTAGAACAGCTACCAAAACCATCTAAGGAAAACTCTTCCCTTTAGATGATGCACACACCTCACTCATCATATTTCATTTGAAATGCAATTGAGCTCTTAAGTCAACTACACCAATAGATTGAATAATGAGTTCATACATTGTTTTCTGAAGGAGTCCTTTTTCCTCCAACATCTTTAGAACTTCCCGGGACTTCTCTTGGTAAAATGATTCTCCAGAATATTCATCAAAGTGCACTCCTAGACGCTGAAAAGTTCCAAGAATATCAAAGAAGGGAAACATTGTTAGATTGAGGCTGATCACTTCTTCAAATTAAGTCAGATGATAGGTCTGTGTCACAGGTCAGGTAGAGTGCAAAGATCAAGTTTATTCCAGGAAATGTCACTTCATTGTTAAAAGGAAAGGATCTTTTGATTTTGATTTAATTGATTTCTGCATTAGAATTAATCTCCCCGAGTTCAATACAATGTTGGATATAATGTTCATGAGAAATTAGGAGTAAACTGGAGAGAGCAATTGTGCAAAAATTCTGAGGTAGGTCTCTAACTTGCTGTGCTGGATGCCAAACCAGTGGACTGCAGAGAAGTTATCTGGACTTGAAAACAATCCTATTTAAAAAGGATGCTAAAAGAAATAATATTAAAAAAAAAGCAGAGGCTGCTCACAAACATTGCTGAGCACACAGAAATCACCATTACCAGGAAGGCTGAGGGTACACCTAGGAGAGACAGGATGACCTTAACTGGCAAAACCGGGTAAAATGTAATAATACATGTTTTTTAACTGAGGGCAACAAAGCTGTCAGTCCATCAGCTCGATACTTTTTAGTTTGAAAAGGAATTGGGAGAGAAAGATCGAGCTGTATCAGTCATCATGTGATTAATGATGAGTGACCATCATGACGCAGTTGCATACACAGCCCAATACCCACTTACCCTAACAGATCAGCTTTCCACTAGAATTATCCAGGCTGTGTCTCACGAGATCTTAACTTAGGGTACCCAGCATGAATCCAGTGATATGTTTCAGGGAAGAAATTACAGCACAGCCAGGTTATGTGGATTATTCAGGAAAGGGCAGGCCATTTCTCTTTCAACTTTGCAATCAAGGATGAAAGAAGACGCGATTTCTACAACTACATCAAGAGGAAGGAGATGGAAAAGTGCAATTTTATGTGAAGAATAATACTAGAACAAGGAAGTGGTATACAATGAGTCACAAATTCTTTGGAGCTGGGAGTTAGAAAAAAATGTCTAAGCCCATCAAAACTGGGCACCCATTCCAGAATTTCATTGCAAGAATATGGGAAAGAAAAACACTAGCTGGTTTTCAGACAGACTCTTCAGTAAGATTACAAAGTATTAGTACCAAGAGACTGAATTCAGTGACAGAAAGCATATCTCACTCCTGTTTCCCAAATTGATACGATTCATTTTTGGTCAGTGGCACAAACATCTCTCACAAAACAGTGGACACTGGCTCCATTCTTGAGATTACAGTATGCAACAGATGGCTGTGTATTAGCTCAACTCAACCTGCAGGTAACTTTTGTACTAATTACTATTGTAAACTCCTGCTACTGTAATTGCTTACACTCAATTTAATATGCAACATACACAGCTCTGCATTATAATGCAAGATCAGAAGTGTGAAAACAGAGTTATCTCCTAATAGAATTTATTACATGGAAACTGTTCAATTTAGTGGGTTGTTGCTGACTTCAAAGATTAAGCAAAACTGAACAGTACTTATCTAACACCGACGTGCTTTGTTGCCTAGCACCATACTCCTAGCTTCAGGGCTTCTGAGAAGGGAAAACTAGTCAAAGGGTTAATTACATGGACTCCCTTAAACAAAATGTATCTAGGCTGTCAGAAACTAAAGTGACAGTCTGCTTGGATGTTAAATCAACTACTGTGCTTTTTCCAAACAGAATGGGGCATAACCTGGCATATTTAGAAACATCTTCTGCACAACAGTGTAAAGTTTATTGGAAAGGCAACGAATTGACAACATTACAGCAACTTCTGTTCCTAAGTCAGTTCGCTGCTTGGCAGTCTCTTGGATGACAAGGTGCTGTGCGCTGTCAATTAGATTGATGGAGCAACAGACAAAGAGACCATTTTATCAACGACACAGAAAAAGCAGTGGATGATTTGTACCTTATAAATCCGGATGTATTCATCGATACTGAAGTCTCTAAATTGTTTCCAAAGTGACAATGTCTGCTCATCATGTTCCTCCAGTTTTCTAAAGAAATCCTTAGCCAGCTTTTTCATGTTTTCATCTTCTGCTGCTTTGTTAATCTGCACATACACCTAAAAAATAATGGCACTGAAAACGTTGAAGAAGTATAATCCTCTCCTCCAATAAAAATAAGCAGAGCAAAGTTCTAGGAGAACAATACAAATACATTTAAAGATGATATTTGTAATGTCAAAATTGTAAAGCTGTATTAAAGGAACACATTTCCTATTTAAAGGATGAATGAGTAGTCCAAACTCCAATAGCAAAATGTGCAGCTTATCCTGAAACAAGACCAAGGCCATAATTCCTTTCTGCTGTCACTACTGTCATCTTCATAACGTTGAAACAATTGCAGCAGCAGCATATAGAATAATTTATGCATGAAAGAGAAACCATCACAGACTTTTAAACTAAAGACTTTTCTTCAGAGGATCACAAAGTTGATATGACTCAATGTTTTACAAGCTCAAAAAACCCACAACAGTTCTGAACCAAGTCACTTACTTATAGTACTGTGCACCCACACTAATACATGCTGTGTCTCTGTGGCTGAAGTCAAGCATATGAATGTCAGCACCTGACCACACACACATATGCACTGTCAGTTTGCTAAAAGCATTACAAACTCTTGTATTAGCCAACTTTATCTACGCACAACATATTTGTGTCTCCAGCTTGGAGAAGAGAATGCTGAGGGGTGACCTCATCGCAGTCTACAACTTCCTCGAAGAGGGCAGCAGGCAGGGAGGGGGGTGCTGATCTCCTCTCTCTGACGACCAGCGACAGGACTCGAGGAAATGGAATGAAGCTGCGTCAGGGGGAGTTCAGACTAGACATTAGGAAAACATTCTTCACCGAGAGGGTGGTCGGTTACTGGAACTGACTCCCCACAGAAGTGGCTGCAGCACCAAGCCTGTCAGAGTTCGAGGAGTGTCTGGACAACGCTCTCAGTCATATGGTTTGGTTTTAGGTAGTCCTGCAAGGAGCAGGGAGCTGGACTCAATGATCCTTATAGGTCCCTTACAGCTTGAGATATTCTATGATTCTGTTCTATGATAACATATTCCTTTATGTCTAAAAACCAAATATTTTCCCAGACAATGATTCCTTGCTTTCCACATGTAGCATTTTGAAAGCCCATGGAAAAGTTTTTAAAAAGTTAAAGTACCACATAAAAATAATTAAATTAACTAGTTACACGATGTGTTTAGAACCAAATAGTTCAATGCTGTTTAAGTCTTTCTGAGAGAGTTTTGATCCCCAAATCATTGCAATCTTGATTAAAAAAAAAAATATAAGAACTTCACTCCTGCAATATTCAGACAAGGAGTTTCCCAAGATATGTTGCTCAAATAAATTTCACCTATTAAAGGAAAAAAAAAGCTTCCACAGCAAAACTCTTGAACTTTACCCCTTCCTTTTATGTCCCAAGATTTTTAGAGATTTTAATAGGCAGTACTGTTGACAAGCTGCAAAGATTAATGTTTGCTTAGTTCTGCCACAAAAAAGATATTTAAAGTAGAGGGAAAATTTAACCCTTTCAAGAACAATGTTCCCCCTCCCCCATCAGAAGCTTCACACGTTCTAACACCAGCCCCCCGATCTTTGATGTGCCAGGAGGTTTGGAAAGGTACATTTGTCTACACTTTTATTTACACAGAAATAGTGCTAAGGAATTTTTCTTTTTAAATGAACTATAGGAAAGATTAGTTTCACACAACAGCAGAAAAAAACCACTTTGAAACACGTCTCAGTTTTTGATATAAACCAGGAATACAGCTGAACAAACAGTTAAAATTGGGGAATATCTGAGAAACTAACTTGGTCTCGGACAACTGCTGTTTTAGAACCTTTTGCAGCTTGACTGAATACTGTTCTCTACACTTCAAGGTAATTTTTTTAAGGTCATAAAGCCTACATGCTACTGCAATAAATGGTATTTTAGAGCTTCAGTGCAAAATTCAAGTGTTCAAAATTTGAATCTTAAGAACGGACGGACTGAGATTATAAGTAAATAATTTGCAGCAATACACAACCACAAGAATGTGACCACTTCTTGTCATCTCTTTAAATCAGTCCTACAGCTGTACAACACCTCCATGTTGAGACTCTACCAATTTTCTTGAGCTGACTTCGGGGATGCAACAAGCGAACAAAATTTATCTATGTCAAAGAAGCTGGCAAACTCAGAAGGAGCTACTCTGCCACATAAACAATCTGCCTAATATCTATCAGCTGTAGAGCACCCAAGTATTCAAATACAGTTTGTTCCTTTGCCAGTGCACAGATTTATGCGTCACAGTTATCCTGTGACATACTGCCTGAACACTGGCATTAGAAATAGTTCCCATACCCAGCTCAGAGGGTGAAGTACAGCGCAGCTTTGTAGTAAAAGAACAATTGACAGTGCCACACAAGAACCCTGACAAAGCCCCATTAACATGCGAGATCTTTCTTTTGAAGGATGAGGCCTTGAACATTAGCCGTTCAGAAAATTTTGTCCCCCTGTGCTTATGGTTGTGCAGGTAAGTACGTAAGTCATGTCCTCTCACATATAGTATACGTGTTAGGCCCAGCATGGCTGTCAACCCAAGACCACCTACAAGTATCAAAAGATTGATGAAAACCTTTTTTGCTCATTGCAATGTATGACACAAGAAGTGTCATAGGAACTGGTAAAGCCGAAGAAATACATACTAACTCAGATGACGTTAGGCATATTTGAACGGAGCAAACCAATCACCAAAACCATATTAGTCCTGGAAAAACAAGGCTTGTTAAACTACCTCAATCTTTAGTGCTGTCCTGGACACTCCACTGAGTCAGTTTTGTCCCTGACACACAGAAACGCAATCTATAGCACTTGCATCGTGCTGGTGGGCATGGTGGGCAACCTCCTACAATGAAACAGCCTTCCCTACTGCTGAAAGGCATTTCCTGAATGCCTGCCAGCAGAAACTGCACCTTCTAATGCTCCTGGCTCTTTCACACTCATGGAAGAAAGAAAAGCGTTCTGCAGAGCCAGAACAGTATTCTGGAAAGTGACAGTCACTCCTCTTCACCTATATATGCTAAGGCTCCATATTTGATACCAAACACTTTAAAGATCCTTTTTCCCAACCACAGTGAATTGTGTATTGAGCAATGGAAATTAAATATTACTTATCCTAAAAATACTATTAACAAGAGGATTTTTACACCATACATGCCACTTCTTTTCACAGCTTTGGCCATCAACATACTACAGCATCAGGTACAAGACTCCATTTCCACTGCAGTTAACACAATGAGGTCAGTGGTCACCTATGCCCAGTTAGGATAGTTGATATCAGTCAAGCTGGCTGCAGTGGTAACAGCAATGAATGCAACATAAGTATCCATATGATTACCTCCCTTATGGGGCATATTTTTCAGTCTAATGAAACCTGTCTCTGCTGCCATGGCCTGGTGAAACCTGTCTGCTGCCATGGCCCAGGCTAGCACCAGTCCTTCAAGCAATGTCATTTGAATCCAACATGAGTCACATCACAACCCTGCAGACATACCATTCTGTACAAAACTGACAGCTAAGTTAAATGGACTGTCCTCCAAAGTCCCTAGTTGGTCTTCTCTGAACTTACCTCAAAAAGATGTTGTAATGGACTGGATTTTAGCTTTTCTTTGTTGCCAAAGCGTTGGAAACCAACACCCAACAAGCCTTGAATGACAATTAAATACAGAGTTAGACAATAGCCCAGAGTATATTGTTCTGTTGTTTTCATAAGCAAGTCTAATCTTAACACTGTATGTAATAAACTAAACGCCTTACATTTTAAAACAATATAACGGTGTATGCTACAAAAACAAATCTAAAGCATAACCTAGTATTTCACTGCATGAAAAAAACCCTAAAACTCTAAAAGCTAGAAACTAGTAAGAAATAACACGTTGATTTTTCAGTTCCTCATAAATGGAATTTGTGTTTCTGGACTTGTAAAGAATTATCTTTCGCACAGCAACCAGCTGTAAATGAGAAGCCACACAGTGGAAACAGTCCAGCAACAGCACATGCTCAGAACTCCTTGTTTTTCTTCCTCCCTTAATAGTATTATCATTTCAAGGACAATAGAAACTGGGACACCAGTATTCCACATACCACTCATGCAATATTTTCATGGGAACTTTTTGCTGAATGCTGACAATATGCAGCTTTTTTTGATGTATCCAATTTAGCTTCAGCACTTTCTGAAAGCAATCTGAAAGGGCAAGAAATCCAAACCCCAGTCTTATTGTCTAAATCAAAAGAGCCTATTAACTCCTTCAGTAATCCAGCAATAATTAACCCTGCAGCCTCTTAGCTTTTCTAAGGCTGCTTTTAAGACCATATCATTCCCCTGAGCTGACAAGGACCAGGACTGATGTGAAGACAGCATATGAGGAACAAGCATGGAGGTATCCCTTTGAAAAGCCCTCTGCAACTAAACAAACAGCACTGTCTCAAGAACTTCCCTCTTGGAAACAGAGTGCGATAGAAGCCACGGCAGACCAGTAAGAAACAGAAGTTAGGTTTTAGGAAATAAAATTAGTCTAATCCTACTGAAAGGGAGTTTCTTTAAGGACAGCTTGTTCTATGAGCAATCGGAGCTTGATTTCCTAATGATCACTCTTAGATATTAGTGTACCTACACATTCCACTTTTCAATGTTGGCTTCACACTCCAACCCCAGCAAGACTGCCAGTTTTTATTCAAACCAAATACATCCTTCCACACATTTCTCTCTTCCCCAAACTATCCCCAGCCCTTGTTATACTCAGTTATTGGCAAGATGCAGCATGTGTTGGGACTGATTCTGACTTAGATGTGCTGAACGGTTAGCCGGCAGGCTAAACACAGAAGTTAACTTTCCCTCCCAGAGGGCATTACATTGTATATCTACCCTCACTTGGCTGCCAACTGTCACAATACCAAAAGAAATTTGTTCCCTTGGAGATATTTTTCTTTGTCAGATCTGGCTGAAGTTGGCCAATGAGTTCAAAATTCATTAGGAGCAGAGTGACAGGAAGACAGATGGACAGATAGTGTGACTGTAGAAGCTTTGTTACCTTAAGAAACTTTCCCCCAGACCACCTAAAGGTTAAGGACTTCTCTACCATGTTTCAGCAAAATATGTTTTCAGTTATTACATTTTAAAGCCTCTGACAACAGCAGTTATAATAGAAATGCTGACAGATCATTAATTATAGCTCTGCTTCTGGGAAAGGACCATTATAATAACATTCCTATGTTATAATTTTGTGAAGCATGACTATATTTGTTATGAAACTTGTGTACGCTTTGCTGGGTAAAAAACTGCCTGGATGGCCAAGCCCAGAGAGTGGTGGTGGTGAACAGAGTTAAATCCAGCTGGTGGCCGGTCACGAGTGGTGTCCTCTAGCACTCTGTTTTGGGTCTGGTCTTGTTTAACATCTTTATCAATGATCTGGATGAGGGGATCGAGTCCTCCCTCGGGAATTTTGCAGATGACACCAAGCTGGGCAGGAATGTTGATCTGCTCGAGGGTAGGAGGTCTCTGCAGAGGGATCTGGACAGACTGGATCGATGGGCCAAGGCCAACTGTATGAGGTTCAACAAGGCCAAATGCCGGGTCCTGCACTTGGGTCACAACAACCCCATGCAACGCTACAGGCTTGGGGAAGAGTGGCTGGGAAGCTGCCTG
>Ga0065711_1031567_pt1 | contig 29334 bp, 23 predicted proteins | sample Hoacrofraction12_FD_59098 | JGI IMG/M metagenome (GOLD analysis project Ga0065711, IMG submission 59098) | Hoatzin crop microbial communities from Cojedes, Venezuela - Epithelial fraction 12 v2 (version 2) | ecosystem: Host-associated > Birds > Digestive system > Esophagus > Crop | place... | reverse complement strand
GAGGAGGAGAAGGAGGAGTTGGTGCCCGTGCGTAACAAGTTTGGGTTGCCCCGCAGCATGGCGGCGGGTAGGGCTGCGGAGCTTCCCGGGAGCGGGGCTGCAGTCGGGGAGACGGGCCCGGGGGGACGGGTCGGGTGACCTCGCCCCGGGGGGTTCGGCCGCGCCCTCTGTAAGATGGACGCTTCTTAATTGCCCCCCTCAGCCGAGCGCGTCCCCAGTGAGCGGCTGGATCCCTGCGGGGCCCGGCCGGAGGGGCAGGGAGCCGATGCCAGCAGACCGGATCCCCCTCGACGGTTTGGGGCTGCCTGGCTTGGGAGGGTGCCGAGGCGCTGCTGCCAGGAGCGGGGCCCCGTAGTTTAATCAGGCCGTGCAACAGCCGCCTCGCATCTAGCGCAGCTTGTCCTACTCCCATTGCCCTGCCCCAGCCGCTGCCCCTGCTCCTGCCCCTGCTCCTGCCCCTGCGCCGTCCCATCTCAGGCAGGACGGATCCTCTTGCTGCAGATCGCAGCACAAATCACATCCAGGATGCAGCCTCTCAGCACCGCGGAAGTGTGAATGATTTATACTAAAAGCAATCGTTACTGGAATCGCTGTACCTTAAGGCGTAGGCCCGCATCAGCGACTGCTTGGGAGTAGGAAAGGAGGAGCAGCCTGGCATAAAAAAGAAAACAGGTCAGCGACTGCACAGATCTCACTCAGGATGCCTCTGCTGAGTCACAGATGAGTTATTGATCATTGTCATGTCTGTGCCTGCCTGGCGCGACTGTGCTGATGAATGACATAAGCCGACACATGGATGACTGAGGGGTTTTTTTATTGCTGTGGAACAGGTGATATCCAAAGTCATTTCGTTGCCATAGCTCGGTTATCAGGAGTCATTTGAGCAAGACTGAACAAAGTATTACGTCCATGGGATGCCGGCATTTACTTTGCTGGCAGGCCTGCTAATTCCAGCACTGCACAATATGCACGTGGAGTTACAATAACACCACAGTCGATTTCTAATACCTGTCATTCACGTTAGCTATAGCTGAGAAATAACCGTCAAAATGAAATCGTTGAGGAAATGGAGCCTCTCACAGAGTCACGATGATAACCTTGGGTGAATGAAGTCTACACGCAAAGCAAGACCTGGCCGCCTTGATATTTCGGGGTGTGTGAAACCGTGGGGTTTGAAGGAGGACACTAGCAGAGCCAGTGAACAGTTCGTTGTTGTGTGGAGAACACTGGGAAATCCACTTCACCTCATCGCATTTTCAAAACGGTGATGTAACCGAGGCCGGCTTAATGCTGGGCCACCGGCATCCCTCACGCTGGTAACATCAAACAGGGTCACGCAGCGTCGAAAAATCAGATCTTGATGTGACCGTGAAGTGGTCACTCCCGGCAGCGACGGGGACCAGGAGGGTCTGCCGGGAAGGGGGAGAACCACTGCTGATTTACTGACGATTTACCTGCGCCTGCCAGGAGCGTAAAAAAGGATCAAATGCTGAACCCACGCCAGAAAATCCCTAGTGCAAATACAGTAGCAGCATAAAACAACCTCAGCTGTGTTTTATTTGGAGAATTGCTGTAATTTATACCAGCAGAAGAATAAGCTGCATCTCCTCTGGGGCTGGCTGCTGGTATTAATATACCAGCAAATCCTTCCTAGCGTAGACAAGACTTTAAGCATCTGCTGAGGGATACAGCTACAAAATGATATTCCAAGGGAAGAAACAAAGGTGCTTCCTTAATGGCTTTTGCATTGTATGAATTCTAGGCTGGGACAGTTCTTAGCATAGAGCAGGAAAATCACAGGGGTTTTGTCAGGTTTGCCCAGGGAGCCTGTGGTCTGCACAAGCTTCCAAAAACCCAGAGGGGCACAAAGGAACTGCAGCGAAGGCTACCACCAACACAAAATTTCCGTTAATTCTGCTGTCTCTATCCGGATTCGATTTTGTGACCTTTTAAGAATTACATTGTTCATTTGTACAGTGTAGCTTGCAATCTCCATTCTCAGTAAAACCTGTGGAGTATCACAGACTGAAAGGTCAGAGGTAAAACAAGGAATAGATATTTGGACCTTGTCAAATATCAGATTCTCAGTCATATTCAGGATCTTCTTTGAAGTAAAATGTGTTGTCGACAGGGATTTGTTGAGAAAAAGGAAATGCCCTGATAATAACAGTGCCGGGAACATGTATCAAGTAGCATAAATTGCTCCACTGAAAATTCCTATCAATTCCCATTATAAGTGACAACTTTCACAGGATTCAGAAACCAATGGCCCCCAAGACATGATGGACACAATTCTGGGAGGTTTTCTGGAGGTGGGTAACATTAGCCGGGGTTGTATGTGAACTGGTGGTGTAGGGCTAAACACACTGGTCCTCACAGTAATCATAACTTAATTTATTTTGCTAGAAATGATTGTCACCTTTCAAATACTACATGCCGTGACAATGAGATAGTATAATGAACAACAATTAATACATGTCCCAGCAACTCCATGATGGGTGCTCCAAAGATAGGCATGAAACATACTTTCAAAAGCCTCCATTATAAGCATAGTAACTTATAATCTTCGAAAGCACACTTAATGCATGCTGCGAAGTACTGATATGTGAAGGCTGCCTCAGTCATAATATACCTAGTTCAGAAATCATGTTGGGGGATTAATATACACACGGTTATTTTAAGCCCAGGCAAGCTGTATCTAATCTGTGCCAGGAAAAAAAAAAAAAAAAAGCAGCAATTAAGCAAGAAAAAGTTCAAGAAAGCTCTAGCAACTGGCTCTGCTCTTAAACATCAAGTCCTTAATTACACTCGTGAAGAAATAAGCTGCAGGGTAGAAGACACCACAGGAGAGTAGTGCAGGAGAGGAAGACCGAAGCTGGCTCAGAAGCGCGGTCTGAGGCTGACGGCAGATCAGTCCAAGAGTGGGTGGCTGAGCAGGTGGTAGGTATTTAGTAAGTCGGTGAAAAGGGCAGTGAACATGCCCAGAGGTTTGCAGACCTATGTACAATGCAATGAATAGGTCAGTAGCAGAGTACATGAGGAAATGAATGGATGGGAGAATAAAAGAATAAACGGTTGGGTTGAATGAATGTGACTATGTGAACAATTCTAAACAAAGTAGAAGTTTCAAGCTATAATGTTTTATTGCTATACTACTATAATGGCATGACTTTTTAGATCGTTTGCCATGGATCTCAATCAGTGCTAGAAGTAAAAAAAACCCCGCATTCCTAAAAAAAAACCTTTGCAACCAACAATCTTGGGAAAATGGCATGATAATAATACAGATTTAAATGCACTTTACAGTTATGACAATAAAACCAGTTTTGGAAACTTTAGTATAGAGAAAGAAACACACAAAAGGCATTTAAAAGCACTGTCCAGTAAATTAATGTTGATTAACATTATTAAACTACTAAAATTGACATAGACTTAAAATTATTTGCAGCGTAGGGAAATACCATTAACTCCTTATCCTAGCTAGGAACACGATACACAACAGCTCGAAGTGATTTGTGCAAGATTATACAGTTAGTCTTTGTCAGAACCACAGACAGATAAAACCTTGACCTTTTACTTCTGCATTTTCCCCATCAGGCAGAGAAAATGCACTGCCTTCACTTTTGCAATTACAGAGGCAATGGAACTAAATTATAATAGTCAAGGGGCGTTATCTCCTAACCCTGTGGAGGTTTTTTTTTTGGTCTAAACACTTCCTATATCATTATGGATAAACATTGCAATTATGTAGAGGATACACTCCAAGGCTTGAAAACTGTCCCTGTATTTACCATGTGCCTGTTTGTATGTCTAAGACAGAAGGAGAGGGAGCTAAGTAGGTGCTGCACAGACATCTGCATTTAGATTGTGTGGTGCAGAGGAATTGCCTGGCTGGACGACATGGGAGGGGAGGGTCTCCTTCTCCTCTTCTGATGGATCTAGTGGCCAAGAACTCCGTAAAGGCCACAGAGAATATTTTGCTTTTCTTTTCTTTTTATTTCCTAATCTGGAATAACAGACTTAGTGGAGCTACACTGTAGTTTAGTACCTAACCAATGGTCAAAATAGTTACCTGCAGTTCAGCCTCCATTAAATCCTACTGCAAAGCCTGTTAAAATGTTTGCTAAAAGGATGAGGAACAGGCTGAATTTAGGAAAGGATGGCAAAAGTGGTAGGAATTCCTCTCATTCTGGTTCTGTGTAAGCATTCGTATTTTACAATGAGAACTCACTAGCAAATTGCGTTACTGACATGCTTTGCTCCTAGGCAAAATAGCAGCAATTCAAACAAATATTTCAAGTTAATAGTTTTCACTTATCAATGTCCTCACTTGGAGCCTATATTTCTTGTTCAAACAGCGAAGTTACGTGCGTGGGTACAAAATGAAGAATCTAACCACTCAAGTGGTCTTCTCATAGGAAGCTGGCATGGGAAGATGTAGGATTGACAGTCAATGAATGATACATGAATGATAAGAGACACTTTATCCACTCTACATAGTGGAAGAAGCGCGTGGGCTAGTGGAGGAGGCACAACATGTTTATTAATGAGAAAAATAATAAAAACAGTGTCAGCAGTGCCTGCCTCAAGGGACAAGGTCAATGCTACAACATTAATAATGTAGTACATGAAGAATAATGAAGAAACTAAAACTCAATATGCTGTTTTTCATCTCTTTTGAAAATGCAATTACATTTCCAAAATGATGAAAGTTAATGAAAATTTTTAAATGGAATCATCACCAATCACAGGAATTTTTTTCGATTATGTGTTCTTTACACAAGTCAACATCAAGCTATTGATGTGGGGCAACTGTGCTAGTCATGAACAGGCATGAAACCAGAGAGGTAACAAAGGTGTTCTGATGTTAACACAGGAAAAAGACATGTGAGGTTTGACAGTAATGCATTTTTATTGCCTGCACTATTACAATACCTTGTGACTATTACAGTACCTTGTGACTTTTTAATATTTTCCACAGCCATGTTTGTAGACTAGTAACTTTGTATCACACTTCACACATACAAATTAGGAAATAGAATTACAAGGGATTTGTCTGGTGGCAAACTTGATTGTAAAAGTTAATAGCCACATTTTGTAGTCAGTGAAGATTTTGCCTTTTTATCATTCAGCGTTGTATCTTAATCCAACTTATTTCCACACGTGCCAGATTACTTGGAGAGGATCACAAGACTGGTAGATTCTTTGACTTGTACCAATGCCTGTAACTTTGGCTGAATTACCCAGATAAAACCTGTAGACTCCAAGTTTGGGCCTTGATAAGAAAACAATATTAACTTTAAAAAAATTTATCTCATAGTTGCCACTGTTCTTGTAATGGGCATCTTCCTCAACTAATGCACAAGCCAATTCCTGTCAACACTCAGACAACCACGAACATGCAAGATGAGAAGTCAGCAATGGAAATATACCGTGAACAAAAGGCGAATGCAGACTCCTCTTCTCCCCTTGCGTGCCACCTTCTTTTTTTCAGTGTTTTTTTGTGCTGGCATCCCTTGTCCTTCTCACTCCAAAAGAATGCAAAAACCTGATGTAACTTGCTGCTTGAACTAAGTTGTCCTAATAACCACCTCTTTGCTGAAGCTAAACAAGGTCATGATTTCCCAGCGTGCTGTTACAGAGACATTTCTTTCCTGCGCTACAGTAAGGTTTTGCTTTTCACTGGTTGCTCCTATTAGGTTTCTGCTATTTCATATGGGGAACAAAAGCAAAGGATCCGATTGCCTCACTATTACAAATTAAATAAAAGGACACACAGTGCAGAAAAGGATGGAGTTTTCAAAGCTGATATGAGCAATCTGCAACTAACAAACCCCCCTTGGGAACAGTTCTCTGTTCCAGAGAATAACAAAAATGCAAACAAAAGGTAGGGTGGAAGGGACCAAGGATAGTCTTTGACAAGAGACTTATAAAGGCATAAAAGATCATTTTAAGCGTGCAGAAATTGGGAACATTTTCTGGCTTTTCTATGCCTTGCATAACAATCTAAGTGAGTAGAAGCGCACAATATCAAAATTCACATCTGTAACTCTTAGTCCCTGGAAAGACAGCAAATGCAGACTTACTGCATTTAATGTGTGCTGAGCGGTCTGGCTATCTGCGAAAGACATCTTTTAGCTGTCTAAAACATCATCCTGCTTAGAAGTTCTTTATTCATGTTTCTGCAGAACTGTCAGATCATACAGAGAAATTACAAAAAAAACCCCAACCAAACAAAAACCAACCAAAAAAACCCAACCACAAAGAAGAGGAAGCACAAGTTTTAATACAGAGCAAAGTGGGATTTTTTTTATATAGCCCTGGAAGTTGTTCATTGGTTACCATCAAAACTACTTACAAACAAACAGTTTAGTTTCAGTTATTGTGATTAAATATTTATTTTGTGCTTAAAACTATTAAGACACTTTTAGCCAAATGTTTTTATCCTGAAGGACTTCTTATTTTGCAACTTTTTATTTTTGTTAATTAACACTAAAAAAAAGTCCTCAATTACAAATGAAGCAATTTGATTAACCATTTTTATGGGAACAATTGCTACATTGATTTTTTTGGGTTTGAGTTGGTAACACTTTAAAACCAAGGAAACTTTTCCAGGTCAAGAAAGGAGGCGTCCAAAATTCTTAGTGGTCTTCTGGGTAATACAACGTGATAGATAGCAAATAATAAAAGTAGAAATCTGTTGGTCACCCACGTTTGCATCTCCTTATTTCCTGACAGTGTGACACAACTACGTGGCAAATTACGTTAGAGATGCAGGGTACAGTTACTTAGCATGTTGCCATCCATCCGCTGGGCCATGGCAACTGTTATACCTGCTCTGAGGCTGGCAAAACTATTACATAGAATCCGTCAGCCCCGATTTTGGTTCAGCATTCTCCACCGCTTTCATCTGAGGTTAAGGCGGTCTGTTACCCAAGCTGCTGGCTGGCTCTTCCTGCTGCAGCTTTCTCCCGGCAGCTCTCACACCTCGGAGGCTGTATGGTAGCTCCGACCAAGGGACAGGTCTGGCTGAAAACCTCCTTGGCCGAAAAGTGGGTTGGTTTCCAGGTGGACCAGTCCCGTTACCTGCTGCGCTGTAGAGCTGCCGTAGCGTTGGTGCTGGCGTAAATGAGGAGGGGGGAAGGGGCAGGGGAGATCTGTGCTGCGCCTCTGGGCTTGCTTGGCGGACGAAGGTGGAACCGCTGCCTTTAAACCTCGCTGCTGAGGCACCCTGACTCTTTTAGATTCGATCAGGTGCTCTCAGCTATAGCTACCTCAGAACTAACCCAGAAGGAGGGGTGACATAGTATTTGTTCTTTCTTTTTATTTGATTTATGTTATAAATTTCTGATTGTTTTAGGATAACAGAGATAAGAAGAAGGGTAAGAAAAATGTCAACGAAGGAATCATGAAGGAGACAATCGCTGTTGTTTGTTTTGACTTTAGAAATGAGAATAGGTAGAGAAAGAGAAGTCTAGTAGAAAGCAAGCATCTTTACTAAGAAATAGCCAAGGAAAAAAAAAAAGTAGGTAGAGAAAAAAAGATCAGACAAAAACGTTGGAAAGATATAATGACTCAGCTTGGCCTGTTGGTTATATGTTTCTCACATACAAAACACTTTTGCACTGAGATAAAAAGAAAGATATGGAATATTCTGTAATTAGGAGCAATAAAGAAAATTCACTCCCAGACTTCTTAGGGTTTTGAAGTTGCTTTCAAGGCCTGTTGTTTCTGGGTATTATATCTGTCTTCAGTGTCAGGGCACGCCTGCAGTTTCCACCTTCTGGGACTTGTTGCGTGATATGCCTAGGGGCAGCCTTTTTAAAGCAATGCTTTTCAGAGCCACTGGTAGTGTGCTTGCGTTATGTATTCAGTCTATTTCTATTGTGTACATTCCTTTATTGGAAAAAAGTACATGACCGTACAACAAAAGATAAGAAAATGGTATTTATTGCTTTCCATGCCCACTTTTCCTTTGACCTCACAGCTGAACAAATAGCTCAATCGAAGGCAGTCTGAATGGATTCTAGGGATCAGTGTCATATCAGCCCCGTCCAGTCACTGTCACACTTCGTACAGATCCTCCTGCCTTCTTTCCGCACGGAATCTCAGCGTTCTGAGGCAAGGCGCGTGCAGCGCGGGGCTCCCTGGCTGGCGCTCCCTTACCTGGTCCAGAGCCCAACGTCGTTTGTCTGTCTGCGAGTTAGTCACTTGGAAATCATTTTGTGCAAAACAGCCAAGGAAGTCTGGTTGTGTGAAATTATTAGATAGTATGAAATGCTGAAAAAGCAAACATCATCAAAAGAGCTGCTCACGACTCACTGTGTGAAGCAAAGAAAAAAACATGCCAAGCGCAAATCCAAACATGTTAAGGTACCTGCTGTATTTTCAAGAATGACAGATACTTTCACAAATGTCAAGTGATAGGTCTTCCAAGGTCTAAATACAGATCCAAACAGCAGGCTTGGGTTGACCATTTGTGCAGTAGGTTACCAGTGGTAGGAGCTCAGGAAAAGAGTCCTAGTGATACAGTCGACCAAGATGAGAAGTCACATTATCTCCAGCCTCAGTGCAATGGTCTGGCTGCATAATATTCATTTCTACCATGTTTTTGTTAAAGTTTCATGCAATCTAATTATTTAACATGTAAAAAATGGGATAACCAACTACCGCTCGATGGGATTTTAAGCCTATTAATAGCATGTCCTTGTTGGGGAGCATTGTTGTCTTTTCTAATGTCCTTACTGAGTCGTGCCCAATTGTATTGTTTATAATGAGATGGAGAAAGCACAGAATCACAGAATCATAGTATGGTAGGGGTTGGAAGGGACCTCTGTGGACCATCTAGTCCAACCCCCTTGCTAAAGCAGGTTCACCTAGAGCAGGTTGCACAGAACCTCTTCCAGGTGGGTTTTGAATATCTCCAGAGAAGGAAACTCCACCCTCAAAGTAAAAAAGTTCTTTGTCATACTCAGATGGAACTTCCTGTGCTTCAGTTTGTGCCCGTTGCCCCTTATCCTGTTGCTGGGCACCACCGAAAAGAGTCTGGCCTCATCCTCCTGACACCCACCCATAAGATATTTATAAACATTTATAAGATTCCCTCTCAGCCTTCTCTAGGCTGAACAAGCCCAGCTCCCTCAGCCTTTCCTCGTACGAGAGATGCTCCAGTCCCCTCATCATCCTCATAGCTCTCCGCTGGACTCTTTCCAGTAGTTCCTCATCTTTCCTGAAGTGGGGAGCCCAGAACTGGACAGAGTACTCCAGATGGGGCCTCACTAAGGCAGAGTAGAAGGGGAGGAGAACCTCCCTCGACCTGCTGGTCACAATCCTCTTCATGCACCCCAGGATACCACTGGCCTTCTTGGCAGCCAGGGCACACTGCTGGCTCATGGTCAACTTATCATCCACCAGCACACCCAGGTCCCTCTCCGCAGAGCTGCTTCCCAGCAGGTCTGCCCCGAGCCTGCACTGGTGCATGGGGTTGTTCCTCCACAGATTCAGGACCCTGCACTTGCTCTTGTTGAACTTCATAAGGTTCCTCTCTGCCCAACTTTCCAGCCTGTCCAGGTCACGCTGAATGGCAGCACAGTCTTCCAGTGTATCCGCCACTCCTCCCAGTTTTGTGTCATCAGCAAACTTGCTGAGGGTACACTCTGTCCCTTCAACCAGGTCATTGGTGAAGAAGTTGAACAAGACTGGGCCAAGTACTGACCCCTGGAGAACCCCACTAGCTACAGGCCTCCAACTAGACTGCGCAGCAGATGACAACCCTCTGAGTTCTGCTGTTCAGCCAGTTCTCAATCCACCTCACTGTCCACTCATCCAGCCCACACTTCCTGAGCTTGCCTGTGAGGATGTTATGGGAGACTGTGTCGAAAGCCTTGCTGAAGTCAAGGTAGACGACATCCACTGCTGTCTGCTTATCTACCCAGCCGGTCATGCCATCGTAGAAGGCTATCAGATTGGTCAAAGCAAATACTAGCAGTATTATAGGAGGCCTCTTTCTGGGCCTTGTAATGGCATTTGCTGATCTCTTCGGAACGGAAAGATCTTCTTCACACTCTTCGTGTATTAGCCTGGCCAACAATTTCTGTAGGAAGGTCTCTGCTGCTCCCAGCTCTCTGAGCATCGACTGAATTTGATCAGGGGTTGGTGGAAGGCAGCATTCCCCTCCCGTGCTGAGCCTTGCAGGTGCAAGGGAGACCCCTCCACCCCTCGGTTTCGTCACCCCTCTCCTCTTTCCCCAGGGTTTCAGGGCATCACAGATCCCCTCCCCTTTTCCCGGGATGTCAATGGCGTGCTCACAGCTCAGCCCTGCACCAGAGCAAGCCGAGCAAAATTCTGGCCTGACACTGGGGAACGAAGTCTCAGGGCAGATTGTGTCATCTCTGGCAGAAATTACAGATGTGGAGGACAACCTGTTCCTTCTGGTTGACTCCTCCCTTCTCATCAGGATTTGCGAAAATCGCTGCAAGGACAGCCTTCTTCACCAAGATTTCACACAGAAGGAAATGACACAAGACAATGCCATTATTTAAAAGGTTCACAGTTTTTTTCCTTAATTTTACCAGTTCCTCCTCTGTTCTTCTCTGGGCTTTACTGATAATTCTTGGCCAGTCTCCAGCTGCTTTAAGACAAACAGGTGCAGCAGGGACTTCAGCAGGGATTGGTCTTCTAACGGCCAGCTAGAAATCTACTTAAGGGGAAAGACAAATAACAATTTAAAGACATGTATTAACATCCTGAGAAATCAGAATAGGATTTTTGTGTGCATAAATAGATATTTCACACCAAGGAAATAAAATTAAGAAATCACGCAAGAGATTTGTCCTGTGTTCTGCAGTCAGCCCTGGTGACTGACTTGCAGCAAGTACTGCATGAAGCCTTAAGGGTATTTTTGGAGCACTGACCAATGATAATTTGAATCTGACTGAGTTCAGGTATATTCTTGGATTTCCAAAAAGTAACCACATTGCTGTCACCAATGTACAGAGTAGTAGATTGACAGGAGAGCCAAAACAGCCCATGCCCTGTGCAACGTATGGGCCTCTATACTTCCACCTCCCTCCTGGCCTCAGACATCCATTTGACCTTTATGGGGCCAGATTTCTCAAATGGCAGAATGCAATACAGGCACCCAGTCAATAGACATGTTTGTTGTGCTGTTTCGTAATCTGAACGGAGGTAGGATGTGCTCTCAGACTCACAAAACACCGAAATGTATCCATCAGCCAGAACTAATTCACAGTAAGTATGAATTAATGAATGAGAAGTAAAAGCTAGAGAAGGGGAAAACCGACATGATTTTTCACCCTTTGTTATGTATTGCTCCTCCCTGTTCTAAGAACATCTCAAAAGGAGTTGCAGGAACTGTGATTTGCATTGCTTGGTCTTGTTGATACATGTTGTTAAACCACTCTCCATTCTGGTTTAGTTACACCCAGTACTGACAGCCATTATAAATGCAGGATTTTATGAGGCAGTTTAGGAAGCACAGAGCCTTATGTACAAGGGTTTTGTGCCATAGATAACAGAACAGCTCACACCGCAGTGAGCTGCTCGCTTCCCTCTTTCTGTTTGTAGATTTTAAGGATTAAAGATGATTGATCATTCGGTCTCACCCGTTGTATCACAGAGGTCAGCAAATTTCAGCCGGGGTTTCCTGCAGCTAGTGCAAATGAGAAGCAGCATGTTTTTTTCCTAGAGCACAATACAGGTAATCTCATTTGAAGACAGAATAAAGATGGCAGGATGCAACTCTCTCCTCCAGGTTCAAAATGAAATACTGTATTTTATGGTGTGGGAAGCTTGTCCGGCTGGTATTCAAAGTGCATGTAATTGCTTCTCAGGGTACTGCTTTGAAGGAGATGCTGTCAAGTTTTCATGATTATCTGTCCAGCACAATTCACAGACATGAAAGTCATGCATAAACGTATACAGACAGATATACATACTCACCATGCAAGATTGCTGTTCATCTTACTCTCTTACTTTCAAAGTGCCAGAAAGGACAAGAAATGCTGTACTGGTATATACAACCTTGTAAACAAAAGAGGATTGCATACAGTAAGATAATACAGCACAGAGCTCAAGGGAATGACGGTTTGATTGTTGGCTTTCCCCCTACCCTGCTGCGGAGCCTGTAAGTCTGAAAACCAAACACGTGTGGGAATCAAACAGGTTTCCTACACACGTGGTAATTCTGCAAGACCTAGTCTAACGGCAGTGCTGGCCTGCGTGCTAGCCAGCGTATTCTCAGGATCCCAGCAGCGTGTGATCCGTTTGAACTGTGGTGTCATCAGCTAATGACCAAGTGTCCACTTTTTTATGGCACTTCAGAAAATTGTAGCAGCCCTCACAGCCTTTCCCATCCCTCCACCGCAGAGCAGCAGTACTGCAAGCCAACGTGCTCTGTTGCTGAAGGTATCAATAAGCTTAGGCAGCTTAGCCCAGTCAAAGTAATGAAATTACGTGTCACAGTTCAGTTCACCGTGGTCAGTGCCCTCAGCCTCCATTTGGAGGATAATTTTCCTGAAAGCAACTGTTCTCAAAGCTTAGTAATACCAGCTCTTGCCTCCTCCTAGTCTTTGTAGAAATAACCCCCCTTATTTTCCTTTGTAATTAAATTAAGTGTCTCAAAAGGCCGAATTGTCAGTGCTCTGATGGTGTTGGAAAGAAAGAACAGCAAGTTTTGTTCTGATCTCAGAGATGAAAATATCCATCAGACTGGAGAGCGTGGAATAAAAAGGAAGGGGCACAGATAACTCTTTAGGCACGAAGCTCACAGGCACTCAGTCACTCGCTAAACCCAGATGCAAACCCATCTTCCCTAGTGGAAATACTATCACACTCGGTAGCTGTTTTCTTTCTAGCCGTGCCGGCTATCCGCTGGCGCACGAAATACAGTGAGTTCCTCCCAGAGGAGAAACCTCCCTAAACGTTTGTGTGTATGAGGCTACAAAGTGTTTGGTGACAACCCAAGCCTGAGGCTCCTGGGTCTCTCCCCTGAAATCAGCTCTTCGTTCTCAGCCTCTCCCACGCACCACGCTCTCTCCTAGGTGGGATGTCTGTTTTTCGCAGGTTTTGGGCTTTTTAAAGCTGAGGTATTTCCTCAGGTAGCTTGCAGCCAGCCTGCTGGAGTGGTGTTCCCCCACCCTAGGGGCAAGCGGTGGGCAGGCGAGGGGAACATGAACAACTGTGGGCACTATGGCCACCAAATGCTCCGTGTCATGGAAGGACGGCCCAAGTAATTATACTTTTGTCAGCAGTTCCCTTGATTTCATGGATTAGTACAAGGAAGACAGGCCATACTAGGAAGATCAAGGGCTGTGATGACTAAGGAGCTAATTAGGGAGGTCTGTAGCTCTCAGTACCTTCCTGGCTGTTGCCAGACCTACTGATGCTGTAGGGATGTGAGCAGGGCCATACAGAGAAGGCCAGAAGGTAAAGCTGGGTGTGAAATCAGTGCCCTGCTAATGTTGAGGCACGCAGGGCCCAGGAAAGCTGCTCCCTGAGGAGCTTCTCGGAAAGTCAAAGTCTGCTCTTGTGAGACAATGTTCCCCTGACAGCCCTCCTGCTTCACCCTGCCCACTCAGCCGCCCTGTTTATGCATTCCTGGGTGCCTTTATCCTGCTCAGCAAGGGCTTGGGTGGCTTCTTATCAAACTAATTTCCCATCTTTCAGAAGTTGTTATTCATTAGTAATGCAGAAAAGTTTCCCATGCACTACAGCCTTGTACATGGAATTGGCGCTGACAGCAGTAAATGCCTTATAATGTTCCCTTCCCAGGAAGACGGTGTGTAGCCCCACTGCCAGTTTTCAGAAACATTTTAATTTCTCAAGTGAAATGCTATAGTAGGAAGATGCAGACTGAGCTCAGTAATCAATGTCTGCTGATAACTATGCTTCTCCTTTGGGAACTTGCTGGTATGAACCAGCACGATGATAAATTGGGGTAAATGATGTGTGATCAGGTTTTGCAGAAAGCAGTTATGTTACGATATTACTTACTATTTATGCAGCACCATAAAATGGTAAGAATGACTTGTCCCTGGCACAAAGTATTTTGGCATAATTTAATAGTCCTAAGCATGCATACGTGCACAATTACTGCTTGAACCAGAATTAACGCTACAGAAATCTCTGTTTATTGCTGTCTGTTACGGTGGAGTCTAAAATATTTGCTCTCCTAGTTTATTCGTAAATATTCTTGATCCTTTTTGCTCAAAAGAGATAAAGCTCTTACTTAAAATAACCATTCTGCATTACTCTGTCTTCCTTTACTTTGTACAATGTCAGGCTTCCATCCCACCTGTGCACTGCAAACACACAGCAACTCGCAGCCTGACGCCTCAGTCCCCGCTGGGCTAACTATACAAGTTGCCGGTAAGTGGTAAGCAGCCAAAAAGTGCTTTAACCCTTGCGGAGGAGGTCCATAACTGCGTTCCTTATGAATGAACATGGTTGTTCGTTAATAAAAAAATTGTATTGTGAATTTGTTACATGCTTAATGAGTCTAGTGTCAGTTACAGAGGAGGAAAATGGTTTTTACACGAAGATTAGACTGTTAAAGGAGGCACTGCAGCATGCAAAAAGTACTGCTCGTGGCTTTGCCATTTTCATGAAGGAAGGATGTGGCAAAGAGCAGCAGCTTTTCCTACCATTTAAAAAGTGTAACATGTTGGTTTGGGGGTTTTTCTTTTTGGAACAAGGGTTCGACGTAGAAACTTTGAATTTTCACGGAGACGCTCTGTCAGGCTGGCGAAGCGCCCTTCCATTGGTGAAACACTTTTCCTTTTTAGCCAAAACAGGAAAGAAACATCTCCAAGACAGATGTGCGCTACGTTGTGGTGGTGTTGGTCTGGCTGCCGTGAAGAGGTATACGTAGTGTGTGGAGAAGGGTAGGGAGATTTCCCTTTTTCCCTCCGGGAACCTACTCTCTGCAAGAGATCAAGCTGCAGGGACACACGAGATTTTTGGCATTTCCAGTGTGTAGATTGCCCAGGAGGCCGCTCAGACTGGCTTTTGCGAGCTTCCCCCTTGTGTGAATGTCGGCACTTCTGCTTTTCTTCCAAAATATCCTTTGTTACGTTGGTTATTTTCTGAGTTTTGGTGCTTCTGGTTCTGGTCTTGGCTGCTTTCCAAAAAGGCAAGGTGGAAACACAAATGTGTTACCTGGTAGTGACAGGGATTACCACCTGCCCAGCTCTTGTTCAACCTCCCGCTGGCCGCTGCCACAATAATCAGGTAAAAACGAAAGTCTGAATTCCAGTGAAGATTTTAGACTAGACAACAATGCTGTGAGGCATCCGATGGCCAAAAATCTTCTGCTGCTGTGGCTTGTGTGAGCGCCAGAGCTTAGCTTTCAGCTGTGGCAAAGAAGAACAGGAGAGGGAAGGCTGGTGAGCGTGGCATCCTCCTGGCTGTGCGTGGAAAGGCAGCGTGCCCCAGCGCGCCAGGTTAGTGGTTACGCGTATGCAGCACCACATTCCTTCCTTTGAAATTAGGCACCAATCTACCAATTTTACATGGTGGTCGGAGCCCGTGGGGGAGTGGTGGGGGCTTGGTGAGTGACAGCGGGGGCGGAGGGGGGTGTTGGTGGAAAGGGGAGGGCGTTTCTGTGTTGGAGCCATGCCTGCCTGCGATTTATTTTTACACAGTAGCCCACTGCCTGCCTTTGTTGTGCAGCCAGATAGACCACACCAATACAGTCTTGGCAGAAGCACGGACTTTGCTTACCCTCTTTTTGGACAAACTAGCTGAAACGCCTTCCTAACTATATCGATGTCGCACTGGGGGGTGGGTGGGGAAGTGTTGTGATAGCAAATGTATGAACTCTATTAAATGTTTTCACGAAAATTAATTAAAACGTAAAATATGACCTAACAGACAATCAGATGTGAATCCACAGGTATAACCAAGGGTAGTCATACCAGAAGATAGAAGATATTAGCAGGCTGTGGTGATGTCTAGAGCCTAAAGTTAATCACACCTAGCTAACACAATTGCTCTTCTAATTGGATGAGTCATTATAAAAACAAGGCCATCGACATTGGAGGAAACAAGAAAGCAAATATAGGTTACATCCTTATCCTTAACCACTTAACTCTCCTCGAAAACCTTCAGAAACTGATTTTTTTCTCAGTCTATGGCAGGGCTGGGTCACAGGTTAGCTGGTGTGTTAGCTGAAAGCTTTTTGATCTCAGAGGTTCCTTTTGTCTCCCAGCTGGCCTGTGAGTGCCGTGGAGCAGAGCCACAAAAACATATCAAAAGTAAAGAGGGGTTTGAAGTGCTGAGCGCAACCACCAATAAAACTAAACGTGTACAAAACCTGGGAAAATCCAGGGAGACTTCCTAAACCAAATTGCGCAAAGCAAACACCCTACGGCTGAGGAAGCTTCTGCCGTGTTGGTGAGTTACAAATCCACATGTATCGCGGCAAAGATACTGCATTAACTTCTGCTAATGAGTGCACACACGAGTACAATCACTAGGAAGTACTGTTCCTGTTTAAAAACAAACAAAAAACCAAGAGAGAAACAGAAAAGCTCTCCTCTCCCTTGGTGGGACCTGTCTGGACAGGCTGTCCAAGCCCTGCCTGTGGCCGCTCCCCAAGGGGTAGGGGAGGCAGGGACCCTGACCGTGGCCCCTCTTCTCTGTCCCCTCCACAGTGGGGGCCCGGGCACCGGGCCCTCTTCACTGATTCCACCTTGGCCACAGCCTGGGACGCAGCTGGGTGCTGGAGGGGGGATCCGAGGGTGCTTTTTCTTTCCCTGGTGTCCACTGCTGGGGCGATTGAGCACACCCACCTTCTGCGGTCCCTCCTGGGTGTTAGCCCGGCTATCCTCTAAGGGGTATTTTGCATTCCTGCCTCCAAATACTATTTTTTTTTCCCTCATCCATGCTATTACTGTTATCCACTGGGTTAGCTGGAAAAGTCCCACTTTCTAAGTGCTTTCTGCTGTGCACTTAGGAAATACCCCCTTCCCAACAGTTCACTTGCTGTCCTTACAACTGCCTGAAGGTTGCTCTCCAGGATGATGCCAGTTGTCCTTTCTCCCCAAAACAGTCCTGTAAATGTTTGCATGGTCCCTACAAGAGCATGGTGGCCTTTTTTTTTTCCTCCACATTTTCCCCATGGTGCAGCAATAAGTTTAAGGAATGTTATTCTTGTTTCCTTCTACATCTGTCATAATGACTCATACAGTCCCTGTGCCTATAGACGGTGCATTTTTCATCCCCTAAGTAGGACATTCCTGACAACCCTTCTCCTTCTGACGACAGACCATGGTGCTAAGCAGCAACCTGTCACCTGCTGCTCTGAGGCTTGCAGGAATTGCTGGGTCTGTCAGGGAGACGCAATTGCTATGGACGGGGAAGGAGGCACGTGAGCCAGGTGACGTGCCAAACTGCTCAGGAGCTCTGCAGCAGAAGCTGGAAGAGAGCCTCACCCCTGAGCATCACACGGACGGCTTCGCCGACGGGGCGAATAAAAATCAGATGTGACCTCACCTAAAAATGCGTAGGGTATAAACAAATCATTCCTGTCTGTCCTTCGACTCCATTACGTCTTGCACGACTGTGGCCCAACACCTGTGCTCTGAGTTACATTTTGTAAGTTCTACAGATGCCCAGTTGCACGATCGGGCACCTGTGAAGATGCCTGTCTTTACGCGCTATTAGGTCTCTGCAGGGCCAAAACTCTCCCTCTCTCTGTCTCTCACTAGAAAGTTATTGCACCATTTTGGTAGATAGAAAAATATATCTTCTCAGAGATCTAACTACAGAAGGAAATAATTTGAATATATGGTATGTGTTAAATGAAATCCCCCCACCCCCAATTTTCTAAATTTCTAGATCTACTGCACTTAATTTTCAAGTTTTTCTGTTCTGTTTTCTTTCTTCTTTACTCTGTGACGATTTATCTGAGAACAAACCTCAGGCTGCCTACCCTTATTAAAAATCAGTACATTTTTCACCCACACTTTTCTCCCTTTGCTTATCTGCAGAGCAGATGCAGACCTATTTTCTTAAATCAAGGCTTGTGATTCACTGGCACATCAAAAGAGCAGCCCCGATCATGTCGCTTATATTATTGCACCTTGTCTCCGTGATCTCCACTGCATCCATGCTGCAAAAGGAGGTCCCTTTATCGCTTCCCTCCCTTTCCTTCTGCTCTTAGTAGAATCTGAGTCAGCGATCAGAATAATAATGATTTACCTCCAAGGGAATGTGAATGCAAGCCAAGTTCCTTCCGTACGCAGAGAAATCAGTTTGGTATTGTTTACTCATCCCCTGTGGATTCACCAGATGGCATCAGACAGCATAATTTGGAGTCCATGCTCAAAAGAGAGGCAAGGCTGGAGCTGCAGGAATTGATAAGGTGAACTTACCAGGAACAGTTCCGATCTTTTTTTTTGAGGATACAGCGTGTCTTTCATCTTTGTCGTACAATATGCAGGGAACCAAAACATACTGTAGCACACCTGGATCCCTAACATGTTAAGCAAACCATTTTTAACACAGTCATTTATGAATGATTTTGGCTGCTCTCCTAATAACTGCCCGCCTGGGAGAGGTTGGGGTGAAGGTCCTGAGCAAGCCAGCAGAGAGGAGGCAATGGGAAACGAGGCATTGCAGCTGTTCCCTTCTCAACTAGCTCTGCTTGAATTCAGTAAATAGAGGATTTAGATTTCTGTTCCTTAAATATCCCAAGCATAAATTATTCACTCAAAACACATTTGCCGAAGAACAGAAGAGCTAGGAAAACAGAAGTGGAAAGCCTAAGCAGAGCCTGAACCTGGCTGCAGCTTTACTGACCGCAGCACAAAGCACTCAGTATAGCCCGATGGCCCTGCCTCAAGGGACAGAGGAGATGATCTAATCATTCTTTTCCATCTCATTGCTGCGATTCTATGATTTGAATTGTTTTCGGGCCAGACCCTAAAACGACGTAGGCTTTCCTGTAGTGAATACTGCTGCATTGATTTATAGCTGCTGAGTATCTGGCCTTTGAGGACAGTTTTAACCTTTAGAAATTGATTTCTTTTTTTATTCTCCCTGATGCTGGAAGCAAGCCCCTTGGTCACGTCCCTGGTTGTGGAATATGCAAGAGTGCAGTGGTGCCGTGATTTACAAAAACGGTGACCAAAGAGGTGAAAAGTTCAGCAGCCTTCACTGCAGCACCACATGATCACTGCAAAAAGGGGCCATGGCCTCCTGGAAGAAGGCACGGCCTCAGAAAATCACTTGGCAGCGATGTTTACCACGTGGCACCCGTCCTCCTGCCGACGAGAGACCAGAACTGGAGGGAGGGGATGTGCGCAGGGGTACCGGAGGGGCAGGTAAGGGACTCAGGGCATCGATGGGGAGGACGTGCAGACATTATTTCTCGGTGCCCACTGTGGGCAGCTCTCCCTCACTCTAAGAAAGCACGTGCCAGTGCTTAAATCTGTTGCTGGCCCTTGTCTTTCCTCCCCACCCTTTTCACAGGCCCACCATCACTGGGGCTCTGCCCTTGTCTTGTCAGCTGCCACAATTTACAGCAGAGCAGCAATACACCAGCTTGCAGATGCTTTTTATTAACCCCCTCCATCCCCACTACAGGAAGAACATCCATGAAAGGGGAGAGAGAGGGACTTAGCAATACGATAAGAATACAGCTTTATTAATAATATTAATAAGAAGAAAAAGAAGGCAAAATATGCAAAAAATACCTCCTTGCCCCTGATCCTCCCTTCCTCAAACCATCGCAAACCGCATCCACTCCCTCTGCCTCCCCTCTCCCTGGCAGGGCAGGGCTCTAGCTCAGCCCCAGCTAAGCGGACAACACCCCTGGCATGGGAAATGGCTGCAGAAAACAGCAACACCATCTGAAAAGGCTGCTGGTGGCAGGGGACGGTCTGTGAACATAAGAGGAGCGTGAGGACCAGGAACGTAAAAATAGTTTGCAGAGCACCAGCAGTGCACGCCAGCCAGATCACCTCCCAGAAAGCATCCAGGAGGGTGGCAGACCTGCTGCTATAAAGGTGAATTCTGCACCTTCAAGGACAGCGTTTGTCCTGGTTTGTGCCAGGATGGTGCAGAGCTGCATCCTCACTGCCGAGGTACCCCCAGCCCTGCTGGGCCCCAGCAGGGGGGAAGGGTGAGGCCACCCGGGACGCCTTCGTGTTAGCGGCCGCCAAAAGTGTTGAAAATTTCTGGAGACACAAACCATGCACGGCCTCATCCGGTGAGAGAGCCACCGAGATCAAAGGGGCCAGACCAGGAGCCCCAGCCAGTCCCCGGTCTTTCTAGCAACTTCAAAGACCGCTGGCCCAGGCAAAGGGGTGTCTGTCAGTATAAAATATGTCTCTCTATTCTAGCTAGGCCTGATACAGATCTACCTTTCCTGAAGCTGCTAATTGCAGTGATAAGAGTACAGCTATCATCGTCACACCCCCTCACTCTGTCACGAGTGGTTGGTTTTCTGAAGGGAACATACGCTTGCCTCCCAAGCATCCCCGAGGAGACTGGGTCGCATGAGGAGAGCAGCCCTGCCTTGTGCTGTCTCTCCTATGGTTATCTGCGTTGATAACAGTGATTCATAACATGGTCTGCTAGCGAGAAGTGGGGCTCAGAGCTGGGAGTCTACCTGCTGGCTGTACCTGTTCTGTGTCCTCATTTCACAGTAGACAAAGTAAAAAAGTGAGCTTTTACTTGATTTCAGTGCTAAATTATTACTCATTAAAGGCTTACAATGCAGAAAAAAGTTCAGAAAATCTCATATGTTCCAATCTGTTTTCAAGATATTTCTTACGCATACAGTGCCGTACATATTTATATACGAGCAGAGTACAGATTTGGGTATTTAGCTGCCAGGGAAAGGGTGTGATTTTGTTCACATGCAATGTTTGTCCCACATGTCAACATCCAGATTTAGGCAGCAGACCATCGTGATGACATTGAAAGACCCATGTGGTGCCTACAGCTCGGTTAAACCTCACAGAAAACTTGGTTTTTGCCCTGCAGGAAGAGTGTGCCAAGGGCGCAGGGCTCACACAACCCTCAGACGGCTTTTCCGCTGTGGTTTTCGCAGCTCGCTTTGTCCCAGCGGTCCTGCAGGGGTGGGGATGGCAGTGCTGAAGCCGGTGCAGGGGTGGACCAAGCGGGCAGCAGGGCAGCGGTTTCTTCCCTGGTGCCGTGCTGATATATGGCCCACAGTGGCGGTGGGGCTTTCCATGGTGGCGGGGCTTGCCATGGCCGCTGGGCTGGCGTGGCACGCCTGCTTGTGCAGGGTGTGGCGTGGTGAGGCCGGAGCGCAGAGCCGCAGCGGCGGCAGGCTGGGGCGTGATGGCCTGGTTCAGCACCTGGCAGTCCAACACCGGGATGCAGGCGCTGCGCAGACGGGCTCTCTGCCTTCCCATACTGCTTTTCAGCTCCCGGTGCTTTCACCAGGATTTCCTCTCCCCTCACTGGGGCCTCAGGTGTCTGGACATGCTCAACTACATCATTTTTACGCCTCTGGGGTGGACATCCTCTGGTCTGCAGGATGGAGAAACGCCCTGCTCGTTCTGGCCCGCTCGTGCTCTGGACATTTAAGGATGTGAGTAATAAGGCGAAGTGAGCAGCGGGCGTTGGCCACTGCGGTGGGGTGAGCTTTCGCTGCACGGCGCCGGTGCTCGTCTGAACCACGACTGCAGGGAGGTCTGCAGAGGCACTTCGGTGCTCACCACCCACAGCTCTTCCTGGTATGGTGGATTACAGTTTGCGAAGGGCTCTCTGCTTCAGGAATCACCTGGAGGGACGCCTCCGTGAAATGTCACACGCAGACGCTTCCTCTCAGAATCTGAAATACCTGTTTCTCACAGAAGCCAATTGCCTGTAGTGCAGTGCGGCTGGGAATCCGGAAACACTTCCTCTCATCTCTTCCCCTATTCTAATGTGCCCCCTAGCAGAATAAAGTCCAGAGAGGCGGGTGGCACAAAGTCATCATGCCAGTTGTACACTCCCCAGAAATTCCCCACTGCTTCTTTTACACCAGCCTTCCAAGCTTTTAGCACCGTGAGAGCAATGCAACGTGATCCTCTTCCCTGTCTGTTTGGGGTTGGGTTTTTTTTTTGGTTTTTTTTTTTTGGTGGTGGTGTATTAACCTGCAGCTAATCTCCCTTTAATTTACCGAGATCCCTGATACGGATAAAAAAAGAACCCCAGCCATTTTTTCCCAGGCACCCTGTTACTGTTGGTACCTATAGTGGTGTCCCATTGGCATCCGTTGCAGCTTGCATTAGTGAACTATTTACCCCCAGTAGCTTACAGACTGTTGGACAAGTAGAGAGAAAAATATTGGTCAGTTAACTATTTGTTCAGTTATGTTCTCATCACTGAACAATTGCGTGAAAACTATGAAAGTTGCACAGTCCTAAAAAGTACACATTTAATATTTTTCTTGCTAAATGGCTTTTCCACCAAAGCTGAGCGCTTAGCAGGATGGCTGCTTGTTTCCTGGCTTGGGGTGAGGTGTCAGATCTCCTCTCAGGAAAGCAGTTATCCACATGAGCTCAAAGTGTGCTTAGCACACTGCACTGGTTTCTATTACAGGTACACTATTATACCACTGCTTCCATGTAGTTGGCAGAAATGAAGTCAGCAGATGTATTGTGAAAGACAAATTGACATGACTACTATCTTATAGGAACATTTTATTCTATAAGCATCTCCACATTTCAAATATTTTAGACTAATGGATGCCAGCACTGCCAGAATCTGATTGCACCCAGTATTGCATTATTACAGGAATCCTTTCCTATAGTAAAACCATTTCTATAATCTTTCCTATAATAAAAAATATTATTATATAGTTGTTTCATGTGTGCCTAAAATGCAAATACTATTAGTTTTATAACAGCTGTGACAACCTCTAATTATGTCTTCCAAAAGCATAACTGTTTCGTTTGTATACCCAGGATTGTGGAAAGCCTTACTAACATAGTCAATAATCTGGTCATCAGCAAAAAGCTAATACCCAAGCCTGAAATCAGGAGGAGGAAACCTACTCATCAGATCAGGTTGGTGGTTTCAAGATAATTTTAATAATTTCAAGCCCAATCCGAAGAAAGGCTGAGGATTTTCAGCTTGCATTACAATCATTGAGAAGTCAGTGCTCAGGGCTGTGCAAGAACAGGCCTGAGAAAAGAACAATTTCAGGTGGTGGATGCCAAATCCGTGGCTGCAGTGGCTGATCTGGAATTGAACCTGCTTGCACCATACGTTGGTTTAGATCCAAGACAGTAAAGCAAGAGAGCTTGTTGAGACAAAAGCACCCTAACGTGATGCGTGAGAGAGGCCAAAGTGCAAGCTAAAACACATCTTTCTGGCTGCCAGGAGCGCTGCATAATTATTTGAGAGTGCTGCTGTACAAAGTCTCACTGAACAGGTCTCTCTCATTTACCTATTAAATACGGCGAGTCCCATGACTGGGCTGCTGGCTTCTTTGTAAAATGCAAGTCCTGTTTGTGAAATCTGATTTCTCCTCTCCTTCTTTCCTCCAGACCACGTCCTTCTGAAGCAAACACATGCAGCTAATCCTGTATTGTTTGCAATTACTGAAGGTTCTGCTTCTGTGAAATTAGCTTCTCCCGCTGCAGTTCTGCGTTCGGCTGACGTCCCGGGCATTTCGTGGGATGTGTCCGCAGACAGAACTACCCGGCTCTCTGAGGCATCCGTGCTGTCTGCACAGGAGCGAGTGCCTATGCCCGAAGAGCAGTCTTCAGCCTCATAGAGCCAAGGGCAGGCCGCAGCTCCTACCCGAAGCGTACCCAGGTCAGCTGTGGGGCTGTAGTTTCTCTACAGCACTGGTTCCCCCCCCCCTTCCTTTGCCTCAGTCTTGGCTCTTGTGATGGATTGTCTCTGACTGGGATGAAAAAGTGATTTTCTGTACCAAAAGTCCTTTGACGTCAATACCTAACCCAGAATAAGAACAAGAGGGAGGGAATTCAGGAGCGGGCGCAACAGCAGCCTGCTGGTAAGGGAACCAGGCAGCTCCAGTGCTGGTCCTTCGCCTAACACCTCTCACATCATACACAGAGACATCCTCTGCAGCAGTCTCTAGAGCTCAGGTTTTCAGTCTCCCGGGTCTTCTTCCTAGGCCTAGCTCTCACGTTGTTCTCTGTACTCTTAGTCATCTCAGTGCTGCACCAAGATGCACCAGGTTGAACCATTTTTCAGAAAAGGACTCGGGTTGGTAGATTCTGGCAACCCTGACCCAGGTTTAGCCCCTGGAGTGGGATGACATTTCACATGTTTTCCGTGCTCGGTGCTTGCTTTTTGTGGCTCCGTGATTTTGCATTGCCAGTCTGCGGCACCAAGGACTTCCAGCACACTCTGTCAGCAGCCGCAGGATATAACATAAACCTATTGATCCTTTTCCAAGGACCGAGTGTTTAGAAATCATTGCAGCACTTAAGTTCTGTGGATGTCTTTGCTGGATGTAGCCCACAGCCTTGTCTTTGCAAATTTACTGTTTGCAGAGAACAATTCCATTTGTTATGTAAATTATTAAATAAAACATGAAATGAGTCCTACATTTACAGCTGTTTGGTAAACAAACCTGAGCTGAAATGTGCTTCAGAAGACTTCTACTTTTCTGTAAGTGCCAGTTTTACAGTTCGCAGGGGATTAGGTAATCACAAAGCACACAGATTAGGTGTATGTCCTGCGGTACAGCTCTGCTGGAGTCCGGGGCTGTGCATCGCGCCACAGGGGAAAGAACACGGCCTATTCAGACAGTTTCAAGCAAAAAGCTTGTTTATAAAGTTTGATGTATAGATCTTAGTAGCCCACGAAGTTCGCTCCTAGTTACACCACTGAAGCATGAACTGATATCAAGAACATAGTTTTCGATTCGCATCACAGTATGAAAGGGAAAATTTGCCCTCAAAGCTGTAAGTATTTACACTTCTGTGTCCTGCTTAAACATCTCAGGAAACTTTTATTTCCCCTGTTACTTCATTTTGGGTGTTTTCTAGTGAAGTCTGGCCTCAGTGTAGAAATATATGGTTTCCTTAATCCGTGTTTTAGGAACAGGGAGACAAATTTCTGCTTAAATCACTGACAGTTTCACGCCTGGAGGGTTGGTGATGATCACTACTACCATCCCCAGGGACGGCAGAGATACGTAGCACGCAGAGCTGGAGTACTCCATCTGCTTTCTGAGAGCAAGAATAGTGACGGTGATGGACATCGCACCGCCAGGAGTGTCAGCAGCAAGCACCATTTCCTAACCAGCTCTTTGTACGGTAAAGACAGCGTGCAATCTTCAAGCTGCTGTCTAGAAGTGGATGCATTTTAGCACCGTCAGCTCCTCACACTGTGTGTTAGCAGTATGTTGCTGTTCTGTTATCAGACCCAGCCTTAGGATTTTTCTACCACAAACAGCTTTGGAAATGTGCGTCAGCGGACCTGAAGTTAACTAACAGTAAAAGCTTATCTCTCTTTCACAAGTAAGCTGAATTAAATAGATAGTCAGGTACTATTGGAAAATCCATAGAACTCCATGGGGATCTGTGATGGTTGTTTGAATCCTCTCTGTTAGGTTGTCTGAGTGTAAGAACACAGATCTCATAGACCTTTGCACAGAGAGGAAGAAAAAAATGGATGGCATTTTTAAAGAAATAGTGATTTCCTCTGTTGATTACCTGTCCGTGTGGTCATGAACCGTCAACCAGAAAACAAGTTTCTGTAAATAAGTGTTAGTTCTGTAGGTAAGTTAGTGGCCAGATCATCTGACTGGAAATCAGATTACTATCTCCATTGCTCAACAAATGAGTGACCATAAGCCTCTTGGCCTCTCTGTACTGTAGTTTTTCCCTCTGTAAAACAGGAATAACAATAATGCTTATCTCCTTTTAAATCCAATGATGAAAACCACTATCCAAAATTAGAGATAATTGTTCTGTATTGTCTGAGAGCAATGGTATTTGTTTATAGCTTCGGAGAATCAGAATCTTTGTAGCTTTGGGGAATCGGGTTCAGGTAGAAATCCTCCTTGTTTCAGACACTGTTTTTGAAAGTGTCTGCGTATCTTGGTGACAGAAGCCAGGATGCATTTGAGGGCATGGCTAGTTTCAGCCTGTATCTGATCCAAATTCATCTTTTAAAAAAAAGGCATTTGGGAGGATTGTCATTTTGGGGGAAGCAGAGACTGCAGACAGGCAAGAAGGGAGAAAGAAGTACCAAATGCAACTTCAGGCTGCGGTTTTATGGAGACCACTACCCTGTGTAGCATGCGATTTTGACTTGCTGCCTTCTGGCAGTCTCCTGGTGTTGTCCATCACTCTCCTCTGACCACTTTAAACCAGGCTGACCCAGGTACCTGCAGCAAGGTGAGACCTGATGAGTTCCTTGGGACTGCTCCTCTTGGCTGCGGGACATCACGTTGATGAGGCTGCTCAGTCAGACCCAGCCAGGCTCCGCTGCTCTCCTTTGGGGCAGGGACCACAATCCCCTCCTGACCCAGTGCTTAGTGCAATGCTTCCTGATCCATGAGTGGGCTCCTGGGGGAGACGGCAAGGCGGTCGGGAAAATCTGAGCCAAGGCAGAGTCTGCGAGGACATTGGCTTGCTCCCTGGTGGTAACCGCAAAAGCACGGCTGCTTTCCTTGTGGTGGCATGGAGGGGTGCATGCATCCCTCCTCGGGTACACAAGGAGAGCCTGCAGCGACATAAGGAGACACAGGAAACAGCACAAAAAAAGTGAAACAAATCAGTTTGGGGCTTAAGGGCTCCTCTCCTATATGACTTCAAGGTGGCAGTTTGGCACGGCCTCAGCCCTGCCCTCACACTGCCTGGGGAACCCAGCTGTGATGGGGATGGCCACCAGCGGAGACAAACAATCTGAAAGGGCTTCTCTGTAGAAGAGGCGTTTTAGTCTTTGATGGATGTGTGAAGGGTATAAGAATACATCGATGATTACCTTCTATTCCATTAGCAAGTGACTAGGGAGGATATTAAATGGCAGATATTAAACTTAAATGTTTAAAAACCTGCAGGACTCGATAACTTCCAGGAACTGGCCAAAGAGCTCTCTGAACCATTAGTGTCGACACAACGAAAAATAAAAAACGGAGCAGTGGAGAAATTGAAAACTGTTGGAAAAAAGCCAGTCTTTTAAAACAGTAAATGGAATGAGTGAGGCACTAATGCTCCTGAACCTGACATCCATCATGGGAGGGAATGGAGTGGCCGATACACGATGCAATTGGCAGAGTGAAGGGTCTTAGCCTCCACCACACGCTGATTAAAAACCAATAATAATTGGCATTATACAGAACGACTGCAGCCCCCTGCTGAATGAATTAAGAACTGGGTAATCGGGGAGTGCAAAAAGCAACCATACGTGGGGAACTGTTGTCCATTAGGACTATTTTGCCGTGGAACCTGAGGGGGATCTGCTGTATGCATGGTGGCCTTCGACGAGGTCTTTCTCGAAAAGGAAACCTGAGATCGTTGCAAGTTGAATGTGGGGCTGACTTCTCCACTTGGTGTGACGGTACGCTGTGGTGGGAACAGGTCAATCAAATGTGCTGAGCTGGGCTGTTTACCTGTCACTGAAACATGTATTTCAAAGCAACCAGCTGGCGATCTCAAAACAAGGAGCACAGGCCACCAGGGAGGCTGAACGTTGCAGAGCGCTGTGGTTCCTAAAAGAGCAGGGGAGCTCTGTGAATGAGCCTAACTGCACATGGGCTCCCCGCGCCGTGCTCTGCTTAGGATACCACATACACTCCTCAGCGACGCAAGGCATTACGTTGGTACCTACAAGCCTGTCTGGTCTCACGCACTAAGCAGAAAACGAGTGCAAATGGGTCTGGCCTCCCACTGCTCCGTGTATCAGTGGGTATCTCAGGCATTTTTAGAACTACACAGCTGCTGGTATGTCTTAAACATTGCTCTCTAGACTGTGTGAATCAGCCAAAACTGTTTTAAATTGGTTAAGGAGAGTAATTTGTTTATTCTCATGATGCTACTCCTGCTGTAGATTCAAGACCAGCAGCAAATTAAAAACCAAAGCTGAACAACCCCGCCTGTTATGCCTCAGACAAAGTACGGCTGAGGCTGCTAGTGGCTTACTTTTTATTTGCCTTTTGCTGTATCATAAAAGACGAACACTCATTTCAAGGGATAGCGTTCGGTTTGGGTTCCAGGTGGTTTGGTTATACATATCTTCCTCAGAAGCTATGTTTCTCTCTTTGTTCCGTGCATGTTTTCCTCGTCTTGAGCTGGCCTAAGCAGCTACAAAATGGTTAACTCAGACTCTTGAAAATGGTTTTCAGGTTTAGTGCATGTCCTTGGGCTGTCTGCAACTCTAGTTTAACAAAATTATCCAAATTTATTGCCAGAAGATGAACCGAAATGTTTCGTGAAGGCTGTTACCTCTGAGACTGTGAGCACCGCTCCTTGTTAAGTGGCACCAGGGACCAGACTTCCAGCCTCCGCTTGCCTAAAATAAACTCAACGTCTCCTACATTCCCACCTTCTGGCCCCAAACCCCTCCAACAGGCAAAGCCAGCCTGCGTGCATGCCGTGTCTGCCTGCTACAGTCCAGCTGCAGATGCTCAGCTGTAGACAAGCGACTGAGGCGTTGACTCCTGCCCTTCGCTTGTCAGCAGGAGACTCTGCAGCGCAGGCTTGCGGGGCCCCTGCGACACAGGGACACACAGCAGGGCACAGCCAGCCCCAGCCTTCTCCCCCAGCGTCTCACTGACGGCCAGCACTGCCTAGGACCATGCCAGGAGGAATGGAGGCAAAGCAACCCTCTCTTGCAGCTCAGCAAAGCAAGGGGCTTTTCCAGCTCACAGGCATCCTTGAAACGCCCCCGCATTATGGTGAAGTTTTGTTCCTCTTGCACTAGAAATGAGGTGCAAAAGCATTACAGGTTTTGGCGTGGCAGCAAACTTGATCTGAAGAATTAATGGTGGTTTCTCACAGACTTCCGGAGGTTTATTTGCAAAACAATGGCGTGAAAGTTTGAGGTGTGTTTGTGCATTAATGGCATTAATTTTCAGTTGTATGCCATCTGCCAAAGATGTTCCACAGGACTTGCACACAGCCAGCAGGGCTGCGTGTGGACTCTGGGGTATTCTGTACGTTGAATAAACGACAGGAGCCGGGCCCGTGTTCTGTCGTGCAGACAGGGCTATACTCTGTCAAAGGGTGGCCTCAAGTATGCAAAAAGAGAGCGTGAAGTGTTTCTGTTTCGGTGCCTGAGAGCCCTGAATGAGAAAGCTGAACGCAAGTCTTCACATTATTCACACTAAATGCCTGATTTTCCCCCTTAGGTTTTTTTTTTTTTTTT
>Ga0065711_1006010_pt1 | contig 29336 bp, 14 predicted proteins | sample Hoacrofraction12_FD_59098 | JGI IMG/M metagenome (GOLD analysis project Ga0065711, IMG submission 59098) | Hoatzin crop microbial communities from Cojedes, Venezuela - Epithelial fraction 12 v2 (version 2) | ecosystem: Host-associated > Birds > Digestive system > Esophagus > Crop | place... | reverse complement strand
CCACGAAGATGATCCGAGGGCTGGAGTACCTCTCCTACGAGGACAGGCTGAGGGAGTTGGGGCTGTTCAGCCTGGAGAAGAGAAGGCTCCGGGGTGATCTTAGAGTAGCCTTCCAGTACCTGAAGGGGCCCACAGGAAGGATGGAGAGGGACTTTTCACAAGGGTGTGCAGTGATAGGACAAAGGGGAACAGCTCTAAACTAAAAGAGGGCAGATTTAGATTAGATATTAGGAAGAAATTCTTCACCATGAGGGTGGTGAAACACTGGAACAGGTTACCCAGAGAAGCTGTGGATGTCCCCTCCCTGGAAGCGTTCAAGGCCAGGCTGCATGGAGCTCTGAGCAACCTGGTCTAGCGGAAGGTGTCCCTGCTCATGACATGGGGGTTGGACAGAGATGATCTTTAAGGTCCCTTCCAACCCAAACCATTCTATGATTTTATGATTCTATGAAGTAACTTGAAAGAAATATTCAAGTGATAAAGGACAACGAAGGTCTGAGCATCGTTAAGAACCTGCTACGACCCTTTAGTTCCCTTCCTATCTAACATTACCCCAACCAGGTCTAAAAATTCTGGTGGTTATGGGTAACTTGTTTGAAGCTATTGCAGCTAGTATCTAACAGGTTACTAGAGCTCCCACCACTGCTACCACCAGTGGTAGCATGAGTTGGTATTTTAACAGACAAAACCTTGCACAGAAAAATTGCAAGCTGGAGTCAATTAAAGACTAGTGGACCGGAGCCACTAGATGTCATTCTCCATCACCATACTTCTATTTGGACCTTCCATTTCAGGAATTAATTTAGAAATTTAGAAAAGCCAAACAAGAGTATTCTTTCTCTTTAAGGATAAGTTGGCTGCAGTCCTGCATGTCTTGTGGGCTGACCTGAAACCATGGTCCACAGCCTGCATAACGTCTCAACCTGGCTTGTATCAGGAATAGTGCGGCCAGCAGGAGTAGGGAGGGGATCGTGCCCCTGTAATCGGCACTGGTGAGGCCCCACCTCGAGTACTGTGTTCAGTTTTGGGGCCCTCACTACAAGAAAGACATTGAGGTGCTGGAGTGTGTTCAGAGAAGAGCAATGAGGCTGGTGAAGGGTCTAGAGAATACGTCTTATGAAAAGCGGCTGAGGGAACTGATGTTGTTTAGTCTAGAGAAGAGAAGGCTGAGGGGACACCTTATCGTTCTCTACAACTACCTGAAAGGAAGTTGTAGTGAGGTGGATGTTGGTCTCTTCTCCCAAGTAACTAGTGATAGGATGAGAGGAAATGGCCTCAAGTTGCATCAGGGGAGGTTTAGATTGGGTATTAGGAAAAATTTCTTTCCTGAAAGAGTGGTCAGGCATTGGAACAGGCTGCCCAGGGAAGTGGTTGAGTCACCATCCCTGGAGATGTTCAAAAAATGTGTAGATATGGCACTTCAGGACATGCTTTAGCAGGCATGGTGGTGTTGGGGTGACGGTTGGACTTGATGTCCTTAGAGGTCTTTTCCAACTTTACTGATTCTGTGATCCTAAGATCCTCTTATTTATGACTGAATCATTTTCCCCATGAAACTATTTGGAAAGAAGACTGTACTGCTGGGATTATGGTAGGAGGAGTCCTGGGAGGATGAGAAGAAAAAGGCAGAAAGCCAACAACGCATCAGTAAAATGGCCCAGAGTACCAAATAACCTGGCTGATGACTGCAGCAATCCCACTGCCAGTTGATCAGGTTGGCTATTCAGTTTCTCAGGTGGTGGTTCAAGTTTCAGAGGAAGAAATAATCCTTCCTCTTGTACCTTATTTGCTATGCAATATTTTCTGTGCTACTTAATATCTCCTCAAACTTACCAAAATCAACTGATTCCTCAATGGAGCCTGATTAGACTACCAATACACTATAGTATTAGCCATAAAATTATCCAGGCATCAACACCATAAAGAACTGAAGCAAAAATGCTCTGCTCCTCTTCATTAGAAACCTTCCTTCCATTCCCATAGGAGTCTGGTGATGCTCATGACTCAACCCTTCTGAATGTCTGATATCCAACACTGCAAGTTTCCTAGGCTTTTGGTGTGGTGCAGCAACTCATTTGTTCTAAATGTACTTGTTAAATTTACCATTCTTTCTTTCTCACGTCTTCATGCTAAGGATGAGTGTTCACCAAAATAGGGTGAGGGAAAGAAGCACATCAGAATGACCTTAGAGAGGAATTTGAACTGAGTTTTGCCTCTGAAGGCTTTCAATCAATTGGAAGTGACACTTCTTTAACCAAGACAGAAGTCCTGTGGCTTTGATTTTGTTGTCACACAGCAGCACAGCTCTGGAAAACTAAGCAAGGGACTATTTAAACTCAGATTATATCAGGTCCCTTTTTTTTATCCTTTTGGAACAATAAATTGTCTTAAAATACAAGACAATACCAAACGCTCATTAATCCTGTGGAGAATTAATGAACCATGGCATCTAAACTATGAAGTGGTCAGACCATATGTTACTAGAAATGGTGGATGCTCTATATTGGTTAGGGCTGTTATGCATTTGTGATTAAGACTATGAAACTTTACCAATAAACACAGCTGAGAAATGAGCATAAACAGTCAATCCATATGAGGGAAACTGGCCACGTGCAGTAAATGTAGCAAAATGCAATTTAATGAGCCTTGTAGAGGAGATTTGCTGCATCCAAGAAAACTCCCCACAAACTAATATTTCCTGAGACCAACTGCTTATCAAAATAATCCTTGGTCTTACTGGACAGTGTCTCTATACACAGAGAGCGTCAGAGATATGTGACACCAATAACCTCATCACTCCTGGGGTATTTACTGCTGGCAATATGTATCTTCCCTGCTGTAGCTTGTAGGGCCAGGCAGCAATGATCGGCTGCAAAGAAGATGGTGGTGCAGGTCCAACCTCATGAGTGGCAATAGCAAACCAAGTCACTGTTCTGTGCCTCAGTTTACCTACCACTCTAACATGATAGTAATACATACAGCCAATAGAGCTTCCCAGGTTCATTTTGAAAGGGTTTAATTAATGCGTTAATGCATGTCTTGAACACCACTTAGCAAACTATCAGTACATAGCTACTAATTCTAATAAACATCTTAGACTCTAGGAGAAATCATCTCTGAGGGTGGATGAAATGCTGGTGGAGTTTCGGCCGATATGAATATGTGGCTCACATCTACATCTAATGCTGGGAAAAGCTGTGAAGCAAACATGTCCACAGGGTACGGCTCAGCGCTGTAGCCCAGCCACCACGGTACCAAAGGAGCACGGCTCATCCAGTGCCACTCAGCAACACTGTCCCTAAGCAGAGCTTGGACTCCCTATTCTCCAGTGAGCAGTCTCAAATTCAGTGAGAGCTATGTCTGAGAGAACCGGTGCACTGATTTGATGGAACATCCTGATTTGCTCAGGATAGTTCCATGAATGGGAAAAAAAATTTGCACGGTTCTTTGTGGGATCAGAGGGGGGTGTGCTAGGATGTGTTGAAAGTTCTTTCAAAAATCAGGTCTTTAAGAATTTTTGAAAACTGATTAAACCTTGCTGAACTGAGAGGACACTAGTGTAAGGCTGTCATGGGAAGGCCTGCTGAAATCCTGGTGGCAGCAAAGCTGAGTTCCTGTTATATACACCAGGCTCCTTCCAATCCCTTTCAGCTTTCACTTGTTTATTATTCTTGCTTGGTTTACAAGCTCCAAAGAAACCGAACACAGATTATTATACATGAACAGGCTCAACGCATCTTGAGATGGATTATTTCCTCCCTTCAGAGCTAGAAGCAGGCTGCTGTTGCTCATGATTTGGTATCTTTTGACATTTCATTGGAAAAGTTTACTTTCTAACACAGTAAAACTGCAGTGTGGTAAAATCTGACCAACACAGGCACATTTACCTGCTGGTGTCTCCAGCGCCCTGGCCTATATTAAGATTTGCTGTTGCCGCCATGCCTTACATCTGGTTTTGCTGCTTAGAAAATGCTCATTTTGACCTACAACAGCACTGATGAGAAAAGCAGCTATGAAGTCCATTCCTGTGAGGTGGCCTCATTCTCCACAAGAAGCACATGATGCAGAATACAAAGTAAAAGGAAAGAGTAAAAAAAGTAAGTAGACAAGCCAAGTAAAAAACCTGTTGAGTGGTTTGACATGGTTTATTTATTTGTTTGCCAAAGTAAATAATTTCTGATAATGCAATCAATGATCATTTGGAGGTTTGAAATACTATTTAGGCTCATGGAAGTCTAAGCCATTATTCAGACCTTCAGGGTTCAGGCCTGTGGGACAAATAAACTTGTCTGGGTCTGCCTCTATTTCATGTAAAAACCGGAGGAAGCTCCAGGTTTCCAAAATGCAAACTATGTGCTGGTATCATCTCCTTTTGAATATCAGAATTTAAGAGAATTGGTAGTGACTTTAAGGTAATCTTATAGCAGATGGAAGCTAAAAACTCCACCAGGGAAGAACTACTATTAGCATTTATTACAACACGCTAACAGTGTGTCATGGTTAGCAGAGCTCAATGAGAAGATGCTACACAACACCAGCGACAAGGTTACGCAGCAAGTCTGGAGCACAGACGGACCCTATGGCTCAGTCCCATTGGAGTTACCCAGCCACCAGAGGAAACTGGATCCTGTTTAAAAAGCAGTTTTTGGTAAAATTATTCTGATGAGCAAAATGACCTTCCTGAAAATTGCACCTGAAGCTTACTGCACTGTCCTACCAGAATCCAAGCTGAGTTGTTCTCCAGTGGCACTGAGGCATTTTACACATAATCTGATGAAAGCTGCAAGCAAGACTCATTACAAATTAACTTAACTGTTCTAGTGCGCTGTACTGAATTCAGCCTTCTGGATTATTCCTTTTTCCAGTGAACTGCAGATTATAATATACTGTGTGTTCTGTTTTTAAAGTGATTATACTTAAATATACTTGTTCTTCAGTTTAATTTTCCTTCTGAAAGCACAGCAGTCATCTTCTATCAACAAATCCATTCCAGAATGTTTTTGCTAGCAACTGTTGCTTAGACATTTTTCATTCAAAGTAGAAGCTTGGGAGGGATATAATCAGCTCTCTAGCATGTCTAGAGACATTTGCCAGTAGCTAAAATATACATTAAGCAGAATATCTACTTTTCTGATGTTTTTAAAGGAAAAAAATAAGCCATCATAGCTTTAAGACATAGACTTCATCTGCTTCTCATCCTGGAAAAGTAGGAGTCATTCTAGTCTAGCAGTGGGATGGCTGCTTTCAGACAAGTAACAACAGCTCTATGGTCCAAGCAATCAAACACCATACAACAAGAGTGACTGGAAGAAACCCTGTCATTGGCATTATGTGATAGGATTAGGGTGTGAACTCCAAAAATGCAATTATTGAAGTTTTCCACACAAAATGGAGCTCTGCTTTTCATGTCTTCTCCCAGATTCCCACTGCTGCCCAGAGGCCCCCAGGCAGATGCGCAGCCAGGCTTGAACTTGGGGGGGGGTTTGGATGTGGATGCCAAGTAGCCATGATTCAGTACCCAGAAACAAAAGCCAAGCATCGAAGAGAGTGGTAAAGCAAACACCACGCCCCACGTGTAGTCCTTACTGTTGATGTAAAGCACCATTTTATTTAGACTGAAGCCTTTAATTGGTTTACTGGTCACTGGACAACATTTGCTTCTTCCATTCTTTCTATCCTCATCACATTGCAGGGGATCAAGAAGAATAAACACACTTGTGTACCGCTTGTTGCCAAGATTCTGTGCTCATCGCCCAGCCTGTGAACTACATGCATGCCTGTTCCCTGACTTGTTACAAACAACAGTGATTTTGACTAGTCGGCATTTTTAGAAGGGCCCTTTCTCATTGGGCATGCTTGTCTACATGATTCATGAGTTTTGGATTGCTTTTGAGGTTTGCTCCAAGAGCTGTTTCAGGTGGCTGTGATTTTATCAGAAGTAGCTGGAGAAACAAAGGCCTTTGTACACAAAAATTGGCAGGTAAGTGAACAAGAAAATTATTTTCAAATCATTTGTTTTAAGGTGTATTTATCATACTCAAATCTAGACGTACTGATTTATATTATGGCTTTGGCATTGTAAACACTTGATAGTATTATTTATCAGAATGGTGCTACTGTTTTTTGGCTTTCCAAAACACACTTCTAATGAAATATTTAAACACACACATGTTACGCAATTGGCTGACTCCAGCTCACCTCATCAACACTACTGGATTGAATGAGTATTCACATCTTTCATAAAGAAATCCAGAACTCATGGGTGCAGACAGACCGTAGGATTGGTCTTCTGAGCTAAAGCTACAGATGGACCTACAAGTGCTACTTCCAACATGGGATTTTACAGTCATCCTTCAAATTCCTGTGGCTGAGGGCTATGCACATTCACATTTCCTTCTGGCAAAGCCCCATGGGCCTTGAGCCTCCACCAGAGAAATTACACCAGCCTTGAAACTGTCACCCCGCTCAGACCCCTATGTCACATCAGAGGCAAAGCAGGGCTCTCAGACTGCCTGTTTTCTCCTTGGTACTTCCTCTAGGACCTGCTCCAGGGCATGCTGTTCTTTGAGCACAGTCATTATATTCGGCTTTCCACCAATAAGAGGTGGCAATGAAACTTTCTGATGTTACCATGTGTGTCCTATGGTATCCCACAGCTCAGTGACTAAGCTTGACTGGTTTCCTGTTGGTTTGCCTACCCCACCAAGGAGATGCCCCCCCAAAAAAACCCCAAAAGACAAGATGTGGGTTAAAGCTCCTGCCTCAGACAAGTGTATTGGATATCTGTGAAGACAACTCCCTGCTTTCCTCTTTCTCTGTCAAAGAACAGTGCATCTTCCTACAGGTTTCCAAAAAATTGGCTAATGACTCAGGCACCTAATCCAGAAAAAGATTCAGAGATTAAAATCCCAGATAGAGACTCCCAGATAGCCATGTGTTCCTTCATCCAGGACCAGGTATCTAAAAGCCCTGGGTCTTGTCCATTTTCCTATTTTCTACAGGTTTCTCCTGGTGTTTTTAAGTTCTGCTTTATGGCTTTGGGTAATTCTATTCACTCATCTAATCTTCTTAAAGAGATCTTGAGTGCCTGATACCTGGAACAACCCAAGTCTGCTTATAGATCTAGTTTTAAGTGACTTTTCCAAGGCTATGCAGAAAGGGAATGCAACAGCCAGGAACTGAAGCCAAGTTTCTCGTTTCATAAACTCCTGAGTTAACCACTTCTGCTCATAAGAATTGAGTACAAAAAAACACAACAAAAGGGAGTAAGAAGGAAAGCTTTCAAAGAACGAAACCCGACATCATCTGGTCGGATTTCTTGAATGCCTTCTGGTGCCAAGTATTTACAGCTTTGAGCACTGCTGGAATTCTCAGAGCTGGTGGATAATTTTCCCCACAAATGTTATTACTGTAGAATCTGATTCTGCTACTCATACACGTCTTGGTCAGCCCCACTTTTTTCCCCAGAGGTTGAAAAGAGCCCTTAAGGTTTGACAGGACAGAAGACTGCCAAGTGCAGAAGCTAACTTTAATTTTTATTTTCTTAAAAAAGAAAAAAAGGAAATGAGCAGATGAAATCCATGTTGCTCTCTAAGCTTTTTTGTTGTAAATAAGATTTGCCTTCATGTGTGCTGCCATCTTTCCCTTCTGTACTACCCAGGACAAAGTAACACTGAATATGAACCGGATCCAGCGAGAAATTCGCCCCTCAGATCATTTTCCTGCCAGGAAAGGCAAGTTTGCTACTACCTGAATGCTTCTTGGAGGTGGTTTGGTTTTGGGAAAACTTGCAGGAGACTTAAGCAAGAGGTGGCACTGGAAATTTTTGTTATTTTCTGTCGGCTCAGAAGGGTGCTTCTGACTTCTTCTCAGTGGCAGTCTTTACAAAGGTTTGACAAGGACCTGGGAGCTCAACGACCGGGGTCTGTGGGTCTTTCTGTAAGGAAATTTGGTAGCAAGTAGAATTGGGTCTATATTTGATAAGGTGCTTTGAGGTAAAAAAGCAGAAAACAGCACATTAAGATGGACTTTCTTACTACAATTTAATATGCATGAAAGTAATTTCCACAACTGTGGCTACAATTAGAATGTAAACATTTTTAGACAGCCATCTACTCTATTTCTTGAGGAAAGAAAATACATAAATGAATAAAACCAACAGCAGTGAAGAAGAAGTAGCTTCCAGCAAGGGAAAAAAAAAAAAAACACGGAAAAAAAAGGTGGCTGCTGTGCAACACGGGAGAGGAAAAGTCCAGTAAACAAGACAAAACAGAACTAATTCGAAACAGGGCCCTAGTGGCACTCTAGGGTGGGAGGTAAGTCGAGAGAATGGGACAGCTGCAGAGAAGATTAGAAGAACTGAAAAACCCAAAGAAAACCAAGGGGAATTGAATAAAAACAACAGTCTGCTTACAAAAGTAAACATGGGGGGGGACGGGGAAACATGCAAAGGGAAAACAGATGCACGGTGAGACAGTGCTGAGGAGATAGAGGGAGATGAAAGTGATCTAAAACAAGAGGGAAACTTGGAGTGAAAAAAAGGAACAAAAAATACCCAACAAAAAATATTAGCAGCAATGCCTTGGTGACTTTCACGTATTGAGATGCCTCTGATTGTACTAGCCCTGGGGAGGCCGGTGACATTTTGTACACACAAAGGAATTTGCCACCAAGGAGCACACTGAGGAACCTGAAACACAGAACTGCTGTCTGACTCAGGGTTGTTTTTAAAGTCTCCCTGTTTGTGCCTCTTTCTCCTGAGTCATGCAGACCTGAGATGGAGCAGATGAGAAGGATCTCTGAAACTGAATCTGGATACCCATCTGAGGTCTGGCTTCAGCCCAGAGCATCCAAAGAGAGCCACCACCAAGCAGCTGAGCAACCTCTCCCAATGGTCTGTAGGCGCACATATGTCCCATAGCCTTGAGGCCAGAAGGTCTATAAAATCATGATTTCCAAGCACAAGTTAGGTTGTTGGTAGAATTGTGTCCTTTCTGATAAACAAGATGCGCAAAACTAAACCTCCATGGAAAAAAGCTGCTCTTTAGATCTTCTGTGGAATCTGCTGGAAACCCACAGTGATTCATTGCACAGCAACCACATGCACAAGGTCTTCTGATATAAAGAAGTTTCTCTGAGCTTGAAACTCAACTTGGGATTCTTACAAAGCTGTTCTGGGCAGTTGTGCAAAGAAGCTTAAAATATTGCTGTCTCATCTGCCTGTCCTCCTCCTCAGGCAGCTCAGAGTTTGATGAGTTAGTGCAAACTGATTTTCATTAGCAATTCAAGCTAAATTCCAGACTGAGTAGATAAATGTTTCCTCTGTCTCCCCTGCTGTGGTACAGGAAAATCAGGGTGACAGGTCGTGCAAGTACCCAAGCAAAACTTCCCCAAACAAGTGCACCTGGCTGTGCAGAAACAGGTGGAGCAGGGAGGTTGAAAAGGGATAAGGAGGCAAGTCCATGAGTGGCATGCATGGGCTCTCCAGACATCGTTTTGATGGTGAAGCAATCTGACTTTGACAGTTGTCCCATGAGTAGTGAGAGTCTGGCACAGTGTTCTTCTGTGGTATAGAAGGTCATACCAGGAAGCTGTGAAGAGGCTCAGAAATGTGAATTCAGAGTGTAGTGACACTGTCTCTGTGGCACTGCCCTGTGTGGCACATGCTGGAAGACCAAGGGCATTTGGGGCATGGAGTCATTCAGACCATGTCATCCTCTGAAGAGCACTTAAAAGACAGAGTGGTCTTAAGGTTTCTTCTTTGATCTTTCTGCTAGGAAATCGTTCATGACAGGGCACAACAAGCCAGAACAAGGGTTCTTTAAATTATTGCTGATGATTACCATGACATGGCATGGTAGACATAGCAAGGATCTGGGTCTCTTTTGGCAGACTTTATGGCATGTGTTTGACTTGGTCCACTTCAGTGTTTAGGGGGTTCCAGAGCATCGGGTAAGTCTTATTGACAGCAATGACTAAAAGAGCTCATGCCTGGATCCAGGAGGCTGAAGATGGTCTCAGAGGGAAAGCTCAAAGTCTTGCTCAGAGTTGTGATTTTGGGTTAATGACACACCATTAAGTGCTGCTGCTTGTGTTACTCCCATCTAGTGAAAAAGCAGAGGATTTATAGACAAGACTCTTATCCGCTTTCAGCCTTAATCTCTCAGAGTACTTAAATGTGTCTCTCTGTCCAGTTTGTCTCAATGACATCCATGGCTACATCTGTATTAATAAAACAGACATTGCCAGGAGTCACTCTTTGGCTTGGAGACTAACAGTCTGGTTACACTCATGTTATTAAACTCTGTTAGTCTCTAAAACAGAGTGACCGCATCCAGCCATCTATTGGAAGTGGTCCCAGGAGTGTGCCTGTTCCTCCATCAATCCCTGGGAGCAGCCTGGGAGAGTCCTGGCAGCCTGGAGAGGACCACTATGGCAACGTGACAGCAGATGCCATCAGCCAGGTCTGCAGCCCTTTCTCTTTGGCCACTTACCTCTTGTGCTCCTCGTCCGCTTTGTTCCTGATGAGGATTTTTAATGCCACTGAGGCAAAGAGCAAACTGCCCTGTGACTGCTCATCTCTATCTATTTGTTCTCACTATTCTGATACAAAAACTAGTAGATAAGTAGTTGTACACGCCAGAAAAAAAGACCTGGTGCAATTTCCTTAACCAAAAAGAAATCTCAAACCCCTTCAGGACAAATCCTCAAAGACATATATCATTTCCTCACCCTGTAAAATTTCACTGTTTTGCCCCAAACTATGGTGTTTGCCAGGAGAATTTTGGATTAAAATGAAATCTTCTGTCCAAACACAAGAGGAATAAGATTCCAGTTTCTTCTTTCTGTTTTGTTTAGAGAAAGGTCATGAGTGGTTGCTTTTTGTCAGAACCAAAGTTCCTCAAGTCATACGTCTCCTAGAAATGGAGCTTTGGATCACTTTCATTACAAAGAACAACCTACATTTCCAACAGCATTTGGATTTGGGACTTAGGTGTGGGCCTATTAACAAATTAAGACTGTACATGGTGCTAGGTTGAACATCCAAACTTGCCCAAATGTTCAGGGAGTGGTCAAATCTGTGGTTTTGATTTAGCTCCATCACTGGTTTAGAGGAAGGAAAAGTAGTTTGGACTTCGCTGATAAAAGAAGCTTGTGCTTGAATCATTTTATACCGGTAATGTGTTAAATATACCACAGCAGATTCATATGGCAAGGGAGTATTTCAAGCATTGCAGTGAGTTAACTGAAAGGAACCATAGGAAATATATACCAGCAGTTAATTTTTTCCAGTTCTTTTCCAGCTCTGCACCCCGCCTGCGTTAGCTCTATGCAGGGTGGCTTATTTTCACTTAGAACCGTTTTGGAATCATTATAAAACACAACGCGCGCACCACAAGGACACAGGGAGTCTCTTGGCTTATATTTTGCAGATGTCCATAATTTAATTGGGCCAGCAGGTGACTGGTGTTACAAGGTCACCTTATGATGGTGATCAGCTCATGGCTGAACACGGGCAGCTCACAGGAACACGTCGTAACTGCTGCACCCACGCTCGAGCCGTACACTCAGCTGCTTTTCAGCAAGCCTGTTGTGGATATTAGATGCTTTCTGCCTGAAATCTGTCCCTTGAGGTTGAGTTACAAAATCTAATAGTGCCTTCCGGCCCTGAAAAATGTGTCAATCCAGTAAGGTGGTGGTTTTGCTTAAAGGTAAAGCAATCCAGGGAACTTTCGGGTCTGGATGCAACAATCGGTGATTATGCAGTTTATTCTGACATTTATTGGTTGTTAATGGCTGTGCTTCCAGAGAACTAAGCACTTTCCAGGCAGCCACACAGCATCCTTGGCCTGCAAGCGGTGGTAGTTTAAGAACACACAAACGCTAAAGGAAACAGCAAAAATAAGAAAGGTTTTTTAAAGTGATGACTTTTTTTTAATTATTATTCTTTGTCATCAAAGCTTACTGGAGTCACTACTGGTCAGATGGTGGTAAGCAGTTTCTCAGAGGTGGAAATATCCATGGCAAAGGGAGGCCAGGTTGACCTAGATGGGCATGGTGAGGTCAGTCGGAGCTTGGGCTTGGTCCTGTCCAGGTGTCGTGAGTGCCAAAAGCAACAAGGATTTGGCTATAGTCTAGGCAAGAAGAACCACTGCCTGGGTGAAGAGCCTCAGTGACAGAGGCAGAGGTTGTGACTGAGAAGCAGGTCAGCAGAGAAGGAACAAATGGCAACAGAGGAAGGAGTTAAGGAGGGTTGCCCCTTTGAGACATTGACAGTACTGGGATGATCTGTAAAGGCTGGTGATCCTGAAACTATGGAAATGCAGCTGCTTCTTTGCCACTAGAAAGCAAAATCCTGAAAGGCTGAGATACTTTTAGGTCCTTCTCATCAGTGTCTGGCTCTGTCCTGCAGCTGAGGATGGAAGAAAGATTTGGACATTTCTGGGCTCAGGCCAGGCTGATCAATGACATCCCAAGACAAATGAGCATTACACGGCAAAGTGAAGTCACTCAAGCTCAGTGTTGGCTTAACCAGTGTGAACTGAGTCATTTCTGAGGAGAGCGTTTTGCTCGCCAAACTCTTCTCTTGACAGTTATCTTAGGGGCTGCCTTGTGACATAAAAAGGCCTTTTCTCTTTTGCCAGGAGAAAAGCTTCTTCCAGCAGATAAGAGAAACAACTCGTTGCAGTGACTCTCAGTGTAGCAGACAAGTGGATGAACAGCCAGGGGGAAAAACACGCAGCTATTCACGTTACTGAGTCTTTTAAACATGTATGTATTTATTTTCTGCTTTCCACCTAAGTCCCGAAATTAAATTCAACTCTGAACTCATCTGTATGGCTTGGGCAGGCCTTTCCACCTGTCTGGGCTATTCCATTTGTAAAGTACGGGGAATAATGCCAGGTAACCTCAGTAATTGCAGAAAAAGCCCCCACAGAAGTAATTTGCAGATCAGAGAAAACAGTATCTTTGGTCACAGATAGCAAAGGACTGCGCAAAAATGGTTTTAAGTAATAACACATTACTTCACTGGGGTAATTTCAGATTTCAGAGTCATCTCACACCACACCCCTTGTCTCTTCAGACCGTGGCAGTGATGCTGGGAGCAGAACCCCAGTCAGCCACATCCTGGTACACAGATCTCTGCCATTTCCATTAAAACTGATGCATTTAAAATTATTTAAATTATTTAACTAATGTTTTCAAAATAAAAGAGACTGCTACCAATGCAGGTCCTCTAACAGACCCCTGAACACTTTGGATTTCTCCTGGCAGATTGCCCTACATATGGACAAACTCCTTTTAACCAAGTTTATGATAGCTACGTAGGCTTACCCACTGCATGTCTGCTCTCAGAAGTGCCAGTGCCGCAGCATAGGAACCTCTGCACATCTGAAACACGGCCCTGTATAAGCCCTCCTCCAAAGATGAACCTGTCTGCTTCCCCTCAGGGCAGCGGCAGATCGTGGTGCAGGCAGCAGTCGCTGCACCTCTCAACTGTCCTCCAGGCTGCTCACAAACTCACAAAGGCATCGGTTACGTCTCTCTGCGCTCCTCAGCTTTTATCTGCAGCCATAAAGTGTAGGGACTTCGAAAAAAAAAAAAAAAAAGAGCAGATATAGTCATAGATATGTAGGTCCAGATCCAACATCACCTTCTGGGTCCTAAATCCAGTTTGTTAAGAAGATGAGAAGCTAAAAAGGCTGCTGAGTCTGGGTAGGGTCATTCAAGCTGGATATAGCAGCAGCCCCAAAAAAGGTGGAAATGGCTCAGCTCAAAAGTTTTACAAGTTCTTGGGAGGGACGAGGGCTTGTAAGAGCCAGGCGAGATGCCCAGAAGCTTAAACAAAGCTGAGCGTGGCTCAGAACGCGCTCCCTGCGGGCAGACTGTCTTTTCGACGCAGCCAGAGATTACCCGTACGTCTTTCAACCCCGTTGCACGCTACATGTTGCATTGATTGTGCACAGCAGCCGAGCGCTGAACAAATAAGCTGCCGCTGCCGTGCTGGATGGGGGAACGTCCTGGTGTTTCTATGACATTTCTTGTCAAGTTTTCAGACTCAAATGGATCCCACATGGGGGGAGTGCATGAGGCTCCCTTGGCAAGCAGGAGATTTGGAGGCTGGAGCACTCCCCATCTCCTGTTCGTGGAAACAAAGCATCTTTTATGCTTCCTTCCAACCAGGACAAGGGGCTGAAATAAATCATCAAGTGACCCAGCCACTCCCCTGCTATTACAACAAGCAGCTGGAGGGCCACCAAAACCGGGCACCGCTGTGAGTCAAACAGGCGCTTTTCCGTTTGCTTTTTATTTGGTGGCACTCTGGGGGTTTGCCGCTTCTTTCTTTGCCTCCTACCGTCCGGAGACACTACCAGTAAAACCCCAAAGCCATATTAAAAAAAAGTGAGGCTGGGCTCGCCGCCAGCTGTTGCTAACAGATGTGCCTGTGAGCATCGCCAGGAATCAGCCAATTTAGCTGATCCAGCCTGCTCGCAAACCGGAGTCCATTGTTCGATGGGGCACAGCAAGCAACTGCAGGAGGTTAAACAAATCCCAGGACACAACTCCTGCAAGTTGTGGAAAGCTTCCAGAAAGGTGCTGGGGACTCCCCTGTGCTCATTGCTGCAAAGAAAGTTTGGGGAGCTCTCCGGAGCAGATAGTAGGTGCCCAAACGCTGGCACTATGGCACTAAAAATGCACCCCTGTGTTTTTAAGCTCTTATGCACCCACTCTGAAGATAATAGCAATGTATTTAAGGGGTCAAAGTCCAAGTTCCCAGGTGTCCAGGTTGGATGGGGTTGACTTACTTGACCTTGAAGATGAAGCAGGTCTATGGTGGAGCCAAAAGTAGGTGCCCAAGCCTTTTGGTGCTGCTTCGAAGCCACCCTCCCTCCATCCCTCCCCTTGCCTGGAGTCTGTCCTGCACTGTGCAGAAGTGGTGGCTGCTGCAGCCTGCTGGGGCTTGTTTCCTACCCCGAACCACAGCCTCTAGGAGCAGCAAAAAGATGAATTTGGCGATGCCCTGCAAACCAGCTGCTTTTCTGGGCCTGCTGCCTCTTCTGCTGGAAAAGGAGAGGCACAGCGGGGGGGAGGACACTCCAGCTGGGAAGGTGGGGAGGGTGAGAGGAGAACCAAGAGGGAAGTGCCTGAGCAATTTCACAGCAAAGGCAGCATATGAAGTTTCTTCGGTTCATGGTCTGCACTCTGGGGTTTGTCTGTGGGAAGCCTGCAGGGGTGTTGCAACCTGCCAGTGCCAATAAACATCACCACAAGACCAGAGGAGCTCGGGGCCTGCAATATGAAAGGCAAAGAGAAGAAAATTAGAAGCAAAAATATGAAGTTAATAAAAATCCTTTATCCAATCAGACTCTAAAGAGAGCACAGCCATGGGCTGGAAGCAGCAGCCGGGCGCTCCAAGCCCTCACTTTGCTTAATTACCTAATAGCTTGCAGAGCCCCTTCAGCTTTATGAGTTGCACATTTATTCGCAGCTGTCCTGCCTTGCAGGAGCCATGGTAGCTGGTGGGGGGGTGCCTCTGCCCATGCCCCCTGCCTCTATGCCAGGTGATGGGGCTCCATGGCCCAGATGCTCCAGATCTCAAGGCCTGAACTGGCTAAAGCCCTTTAGGCAAATAATCTTTTTAGTTAAGTACATAATCTGACTGCTAAGGGAAAGAAATTCCCCCCCACCCCGCTGTTTGCACAACAGGTCCTCGGGGTGTTTTTTTCTGAGTCCGTATTCCTGGGACAGATGGTTGATGATTTCATAACGACCAGAAATTGTGCCTGTGGCTAGCTAGCGGCTGACACGGGCTTTGCCCTGGTTTCCCTGCCCTCCTATTACTGCAGGAAAATCCCTTCCCAGCTCAGCTCCTCTATCCTGCTGGGAGCAGCTCCCAGAGTAAGAGGTAGGTGGGATGTTGGAAAAGCTTTCAGCACTAGTGGGTGCACTTTGGCGGGCTGGAGTTGGGCATGGACCACGTAGGCACACAGCTGCCATGGGTATGGGCAACACCCTGGACCCTGGTAAATAAGGGGGCTTGGCACAGTAGATCTTAGAATCATAGAATAGTCTGGGCTGGAAGGGACCTTTAAAGGTCATCTAGTCCAACGCCCGTGCAATGAGCAGGGACAGTTTTGACTTGATGAGGTTGCTCAGAGCTCCATCCAACCCGGCCTTGAATGTTTCCAGGGATGGGGCATCGACCACCTCTCTGGGCAACCTGTGCCAGTGTTCTACAACCCTCATCACAAAAAATTTCCTCCTTATATTTAATCTGAATTCGTTACTTTTAAACCATTACCCCTTGTCCTGTCACAACAGGTCCTTCTGTTTTGCTCCAGGTCAGGCTGATGCTGGATGTAATGAAGCTTTTCTCCAGGCTGGACTAATGAGGACTGCTGGGGTGTTGTCTTCCCCTGCGACATGGGATCCTCACTGCTTCCTGGGCCCCATTCCAGCATCCCAGTTCTGCCAGAAAAACCCCCTGTGGCCCCATCCAGTGACAGAGCTGCAGGCACAAGCATTTCGAAACTTTGCCAGCACGCAAAGCTCAGCTGATGGGAAGGTCACGGCAGCAGGCATGTTCAGCACCATGCTCAGCTGATGGGAAGGTCACGGCAGCAGTCATGCAGGCAGAGAAAGCCAAGCCCTACCAATTATGAGAAGCAGATTATGAGAAGGCGGGTAGAGTTCTCTGTGCTGACAAAGGACCACTCGATATATGCTGCCTCAGCATGTCCCAGGAATAAGTAGTGCTTGAAGACCTCTCTAATAAACAAGAAATTATTTGCAAGGTGCCCATGACCAGAGCACTTCAGCTTTTGATTAACAGCTTGCATGGCAGAGCAAAACTTACAGGTACCATATGCAGGAGTGCTTGTCCCCCAAAACTGGGTGATTACTTCTAGGCCTTTTTTCTAGCCCTTTACTGGAGGAGGATGCCTAGATGCCCCTGGAAAAACATGATGGCTTTTTCAGGGCTGTTAGACCCAGAGGGCTGCAGTCATGACTGACATGCAGGGATAAACACTGACTATTTGGAAGGAGCTGATGGCTTACTTTGCAGCTGAGCACCATTAACCCCACCTGGTCACTAATCCCCAGGAAATTGAATCATATCACAGAACTGGAGGATAAAGGAGCTGAGGGGGCCTTGTGAGATCATCTTGCCTGACCCTCTGCAATGTGACAACATCAGGGAGACCCTGTTTCAACACCTTTTGGTGTTACGAGATAAAAAATGGAGAGGGAAAGGAGAAGAAGAAAATAAAAGAAAGTGTTTAACAAGTACAGCAGTGTTATTCATTTAATGCATGCCCCATTGTTATTCTCTCTCTACTGGCAGTTAGGTGTTGGTATAACTGAAAAGGGGAAATTTCTTATGGCATAAATCCTCTTCATGAAAAATTTGGATTGAGTGTCTGATTTCTGTCTGTGCATTAGGAAGGTCTTTCTGCTCCCCACCTGTAGTATATTACTGCCAAAAGGAGAAGGACCCTCAAAGCAAAGCCTGCTCATGAGCCCTGGACTCTCTGGCTATGGGATGGTGCCAGTCGTGTATTTGCAGGGTATCTGCACTGGTGGTGGCTGTGTGTTCCCACACCTACAAAGTGACAATGGTTGATGGATTGGTTGGCTTTTCTCCTGGGCAGTTGCAGTTGGGCTTTGTACAATGATGCTATTGTGATCCTGCCCTGTGCCCCACTGTCTTGGCGAGATAGCAAAGAGATGTCTCCTTTCCCCAATAGGTTAAGCTGGACCCAGAAATTTGTATGACTCTGCATATGGGGAACAAGCCCTAACGTTCTCTCTGCCAAAAACACTGCAAAAGGTAAGTGCAGTTTGTCCTCATATACCCAGCAAGTCAACAGAGCAGGCGGTGAGGTTTCAGAGCCACCTCTGCCAGATGTTTGGACTTAGACACAGCTTTGTCCCATTCACAGACATACCTCTACATGGCTTTCAGGGTTTTTCCCAGGTACTTGGGCCCAAGTACAAGATGTGTCATGCATAGCCAGTTCACCAAGCTTCAGCTCATCTTTCCTTGCTCTGCATGGGATACCACCACCCTGAGTGCTCCTGGTGCCAGATGCTGAGCACTGACGTGGCCCCAACACCTTGCACTTGCCAGGAGCTCAGTTAGAAATGGCTGGCAATGGACACACCACCCCCTAATGTCCCTGCTGATGTTGTGAGCTCTACCTAGCTCTACCTAGCAGAGCTCACAACAGTGCTCAGTGAAGCTCAAGGCTCCACAGCGATCAACCTTTAAGAAGGGTGAAATGTTCTCCCCTGGGTTTTCGTGGTCCATGGGACCCCAATATGAAACCTTAGGCCACTTACTGGGGCACCTACACAGGACAGAGAGAGTCCTATACAAGACACTGATCAGGCAATGATGGTTTTTGACTTGATATTATTATTGGGAAAATCCACAATCTATGATATAACAGCAGACTCGGAAGTTTTTGTCCTACTTGAAAGAAAAATGTCAAACATTAAAATCTCTATTGTACCTTTAGTGAGTGTGTGAAAAAGGTTCACACAGATGTCTTTTTCTGGACATCCCAGCTCCATTTTCCTAATTTGGGCTCATGGTGAAATCTTTTTATAGCGCCAGGGAAATACAAGTAAAATAAGCTTTTTTTCATACTCATTGATAATTTTGAAACAGAAATTCTAAGGCTTCCATTAAATTCCAGTCAGTTTTAAAAGGGACATACATAAATGAAAATGTTCAGGATTCAGAAGGAAACTGAAAGAAATAAGATGGCCTAAGAATAAAATATAATAAAATATAATAAAATAAAAATCTGCTTTCTGTAAATATTAAACAGAGAGAGAAAAAAATCTCTCATTTTCCCAAACTGTTCTGGGTAGGAAACTCGATGTCATGGGAAGAAAAGGCTATCCATGGTTTTCTGTGTTCCAGAACAGGAAGATGGTAGATACTTGGTTAATTGAAGTTAAAATGAATAATTTCTTCATAGAACAGCTTTTGATTAAGTCCAAACAAGTCCAAACACATAGTCTCACGGTGCAACTGATAGGGGCTGTGTAAACCTGGTTCTTCACACTCTCAGTGCACAGTTTGATTCTTATTTTCATTTTTCCAAAACATTTCAAAGCCTCACACTGGGCACTTCTGAAAATCCGCCTGTTGTCTAATTAGGATCTGAGGTCCTTTGAAAATGTATCTCCAGTTGAGAGAGCCGACCACTTCTGTAAATCTGGAACAGGTTTTCAAAGGGAATTAGATGTCAAGTTTCGAAAACACCAGTAGGCATTTAAATACCACCGAAAGTTTGGCTCTAGGTGCTCTGAGGATAATAACCCTTTATTCCCTTCATCTAGTCTTTCTCTGGTGTCCTCTTAGATTGTGAATCATTCTGTGTACAAGCTGTCTCTAGCGTGCATGTGTGGATCAGAGCCCTGACTTTGGTTAGAACTGCTAACCATTGCCAGAAACGCATTTAGAAGTATTGATAATCATCCCTTTCATGTCTATAAGTGAAGAAGGATGCAGAATTCAGACAGAAATTGACTTCTAATCTTAATTGAGCCCATTATCCAGTTTTTATGGTTTTATGCCTGGCAATTCTGCAGTAGGTATTACTGATGAATGTTTCTCAGAGTAAGCAAAACTTGCAGATGAGTCTGATGTTGGCTTAGTGGTTACACAGCCTGAAACCAGGTTTAATGTCAGACCGGACCCTCGTGGCTTCAGCAGAGATGCACAGATGAGCAGCAAGTGAATATTTGCTCCCGCTCCCCTGCATCTCAGCCCCCTAAACCTGTCCTGCCAGCGCATGATGCTACGAGTGCTGAGTCTAGCTCTTTTACGAGCTCATCATGCACGAGGGTTTTTGGAGACAGGGGGGATTTGCAAGCTCCAGACAGATCTTGGTGGCTGCAAAGGGCCGGTCCATCTGCTACACGGTGTACGCTTACGTGGAGTCGGCGGAGCTGGCTGCCAGCTCTCAACAGACAGATCAAACCAGCATAAAACTAGATTCGTATTTGAAGTCCGGATGAAATTCCCCGATGTTACCCCTTAAAAGTTTCAGGTAAAGGATAAAGAAAAATCTTGTAACTCGAAACCTTCTGATGTCCAAATTGTTATGTTACATAGGAAATCTCCTTCTTTCTTATAGCCCCTGGTGGACTTTCACTGATGAGTGACTGGGCCATCTGTTTAATTTCATGATTAACATATGTGTCGTGCAGTTACAAACGCTTTCCTCCTGGCTCTGTCCGGCTGCCCATATCTGAAGTGTAGCTGATTTCAGTCCAAAAACCACAGCAGGGTGTGTAATTAATAAAGGTAATGTTGTGATATGATAAGTGCTGCAGTTTAGTGCGTGGTTGAGCCTATTGTTAATCCCAGAGCTGTTAATTTCAGGGTAATGTTTTAAGCTGATTTACATGAGAGATAAGCAAATTCATCTGTATTACAGCAATAAGACTACTTAGTGCTTATCCAGCTGCAGATCTTAAAGTACTTTATAAACATTAATAAATTAAACTCCATGTTCAATGAGGCTGCAAACAAAGTTACAATGTCATAGCCACACTGCTAAAGACAAAATCCAGAAGAGTGGGAGAGAAATAACTATTTTACCAATACAAACTGAAAGTAACTGCCTCCAGTTTTTATGAGTAGTTGTAGCAAGCCTATTTGGGGGCTCTGTCTTGCTGACACCTGGGTCAAAACTCCCTTTAACTTTGATGGCCACTCAATGATAGGTTTCCACTTACAACTTAATAGTGAAATATCTCTTTACCAAAAGCCGGTGTTTGAAACATGCCACTGATATATTAAGAAAAGGGAGTGGATGAGTATCTTCTGATGATGTTCCGGTCTATACTAGAAAAATATCTTTTATGCCCCATTTGTCTATGTCTGTTTCTTCTCTGTCTCTACTCAACAGCATGAAAAAGAAGGTCTAAATTTTTGCAGCAGTCAGTAGGGGTCTATTCCCAGCTCTGTGTAATCAGTTAAAAGGGTCCTAGTGCTTTGCACCACCTCTGGATCAGACCCTGAGGATAAATGCTCCTTCTTGTTTAAAGATAGGTAGCTCCACAGTCAGCTAGACAAACCCATCAAGTGAGTCAAAGACATTTTATCTGCCCTACAAATGAAACCCTCATTGATTAAACAGGACTTGCCGCAGTAGGTTTTGCAGCATGTGGTGGTGCCCTGCAGGCACTATTTCGTGGTGGGATGGGCAGCCCTCAGCAAGACGGCTTCTCTTGTTGCTATAGTATTTCATAGCAGGAATACAGTCTTCGGTTACATGGGATCCTGATTGCCTGTGCCAGGCATTTGACTGTTCAGTAGAAACAGCAAATAGGAACTTTCAAGTCTTAACATGCAAATCAAATATAACCACTGCTATTTAGAGCCCATACGCTGGGAAGCGTGCAAGGAGATCAACAAGAAAGGAGCTGCGGGCATCCCCCCTCTGCACATGGAGGACAGAGTCAGAGGAACATCAGGCCAGATTTGCAATGAGGTCCTTACCCAGCATCAGCAGGTACCCAAATATGTAGCCATATTTTCTAGAGCTGGAGTGACCTGCTGTTGCCGTCTCTGGCCACCAGCGTCATGTAATGATGGTTTTCACACGCTCTGCCCTCACACATCAGGGCAGGATCACAGTCTTCTGATGAGCTCTGAGAACAGATCCTACTGAATGCAGCACTGAGACAGGAGTTGCATCCTCCAGTCGCACCCGAAAGGCCACCTCTGTGCTGTGTTGCCTGTGCCCATGCCCACCACTGTTTCGTCCCAAAACAAACCCAGGGCTCTGCTGGTGGGGGAATTGCAGGGATATGCAAAGCTTCACACTCCTGTGGTGTTGGCAAGGTTGTAGTTATCACAAGGGCCAACTTAGTTTGCACCAAGGCACCTGGAGGCAAGTCTGCTGTAACTCTGCCTCAGTCATTGAGGAGAAGGGAGTGGCCACGTTGGAGAAGTCTTACTGAAGAGACTGAGCACCATGTGCAACAGGGTCCATAACACTGTGATTTGAAGTGTCTTCCTCTAATGTCTGGGGCCAGCCCTAGCAAACACACTCACATCAGCATTTTTTTCTCGGATTCAACAAAATTTCTCCATAAATCCCTATTACTGTTAGCTGAGATTCTTGCAGGCATCACCTGTGATCCACGTTTGTGTGGAGCACTGTCGGGGAAAGTGCTAGGTGCTTCCATCTGCAGGTTTTTAATTGCTGGTGTCACCAAAAAGGATGTCTTGTAAAGCTTGCTGAGAGACAGGGATCCACAGGGAATAGAAAAGCTGCATTTATGTAGTTGGCATTCCCTGATGCATGAGCTGGGGCACACATCGTAAGCCCTTTGCTTACAGACAGAAAATATGCACGAACAGGAACTTTCCCCCTTCAGCTCATCTGCAAAAAAACTGTGCCAAGAAAACTCCTACCCAGGGCCTCCTAGACACTTTTCTAGTGCCAGAGGATGATCTTTAAACATCTGTTACGGCTCTGCACATGAAAGGCTCACAAGCATATTAGTTTGCATGTTCAGTCATCCTATCTCCGAGGGGAATGTGCTCATCGGCTGACGGAGCTATCTGCAGGATGCGATTGTTCATGCTGCATCCAGGTACTTGGCAAGCGAAGCGGGTGATGACGTTCTTGGCATCACACCTGCCTTGTGTAATCAGCCACGAGCAGTGATTTCCGCATTGCTATCTCGCTCTGCCCGGGGAGGAGAGCGGTTACAAGCTCACAGCTGGAGCTGGCCGAGCCAAGCAGCTCAGGAGGAAGGATTTCATCTCCCCTTTCAAGACAGAGCTGTGAAAAGACTTGCACTCGACAGGTTTTTCCTCTCTAGCTAGATTGAAGACATTCAGCAAACTTGGTGGACGGTCTTTGCTTCAGCTTCTGAAATAGTGTTAGATAAAGAGTTCTTCTTTTCATAAGAGTTCACTCTTTTCACAAGAGTGTGTAGTGATAGGACAAGGGGGAATGGCTTTAAACTAAAAGAAGGCAGATTTAGATTAGATATTAGGAAGAAGTTCTTCACCATGAGGGTGGTGAGGCACTGGAACAGGTTGCCCAGAGAAGCTGTGGCTGTCCCCTCCCTGGGAGTGTTCAAGGCCAGGTTGGATAGAGCTCTGAGCAACCTGGTCTGGTGGAAGATGTCCCTGCTCATGGCAGGGGGGTTGGAATCAGATGATCTTTAAGGTCCCTTCCAACCCTTACCATTCTACGATTCTATGATTCTATGATCCTATGATTCTTCCATGGGAGGGGATAGAGGTGACTTGCAGAAAGTGGAACACCACCCTTGTGCCATCAAATGCATCTGTAGCTTTTCTGGTGGTTTCAGAGTAGCCTCAAAATCACCAAGTCAATGTCAGGACCCGAGTCCAGATGTTATCAGCTCCTGTTGGTTTGCTTTGACTGTGAAACCCACCTTCACATGCTGCTGTATCTTGTGACATAAACCCCATCACCACCAAAAAAGTTAGAAGAAATGTTGTGTCATAAAAGGTCAATTCACCACATGCGTCCTTTCACTTCTTGGCCTGGAAATGGCTCATCACAACTGAGTGCACACTTCTGGGACCTGCTGGACATCTTCAGCCTCTGCTTGTTGTGTGTTAGTGCTGCGATTCTATAGTAGCATAAGCATCACGCAAGGCAGCATCCTCCCCTCTCTGTCTGCCACCAGGGTACCAAGTTAGGTTTTTGTGAGTCTTCTAACCAAGATTTTATACCAAATGTGCTAGAAATCACCCAAGAAGAGTCAGTTTTCTGAAACGTCTTATGCTTCTTGGTGTTTGCCCAATCAGAAATACTTGCAGTAAGCAATGCCTCCCAGGCCAACTCTTTCAGGTGAGAAGGCAACAGAAAAAGAGGACTGCTAAGGTGTCCTGGTGTCTGTATCACAGGAGTGTTCAAGCCTGGACTTGTTTTACCTAAAAGTCTTTGGTCAGCTGTCCTTGCTCCTATCTCTTGTCTCTTCTACTGTTTTATATCAAAGAAAGTATTTGGACTGTTCTTAAGCCAAAGTCCCCTATTATGTTCTGTCCCCTCCTATATATAGCAGCGTGTCCATCTTATGCTTGGATTTAAGAATTTTTACGTGGTGTAGATCACTGTCTGCTGGAAACCAGGCAGAGAACAAAACCTCGTTTCATGGAGTGCACCAGGCAAATGCCACTCAAGTAACAGCTTTTGATCACCAGTGTTATGGGCTGAGGTTATAACTGCTTGTCTGGAGATGAAAAAACACATTTCCTCCTGGGCCAGATGCTGAAATGCTCATACCATCTACGTGGTCATGGGACTACCTCCTTCACAACAAGCAGACACAGAGATGGGACAAAACTTGGTCCTAAATCTTACCAGAGCTTCAATTCTTGTCTCTCTTTTCACTCAGTCTCACCCCATTTAATTCAACTCTTGCTTTCCAAATTTGCAATAGTGGGTTATTTTGTATCTGCAGACACAAATCCAAATCCTGATCCCATTAAAGTTAGTGGCAAAACTTCCAATAACTTCAGCTGCAGCAGGACTTGGCTCACTGTGAAGAAAATGTTGTTCTGAAGGCAATATGTACTGCCACAAGGATTCAGACATCCATAAATCCATCAGGCCAATGAGTATTTCCATCTGCCATCCAGCATTTGGAGCCGGGTGTGTTAACAATGTGAGCTAGAGAGTGAAAGTTACCAGCAAATGCATTTCTGCAACTATTTCTCCCACTTCTATTAATGAGATTTTTGCATGTACTGGCAGAATGATAAAGAACAGCTTCCAGAGCACAGTGATTAACGTTAGGTTGGGCTACTGAGACAGGAGCTTGGATGCCAGTGTGATGGAGGCCTTAAAAATGCTGTACTGAGACCTATTTCAAAGAGCCCGGTTTGGGTCTTTGGAAAGCTGAGCTCATTTCCTAGCTCTGCCACTGACCTCCTGTGTGTCCCGAGGCAAATCATTTGATCTCACTGGGCGTCTGTCCCTCTGCTATAGCATTTCTAACTCCTATCCTTCACCTGCGCAAACTTTTGGGTGAGGCTGCAATACGTACAATAATAAAAGTAATAACAGTAAGGACAGTCCGGTGTATACACTGTGTCACATCTCAGCCACCCACATCTGGCCAGCGCCGTTCTGGCAGGACTCTCACAGCAGAGCAGCACACACGGGAACCCTTTTCCTGGGAAAAAAAAACCTTTCCCTTTCCCAGTAAGTAGTTTTAAGGACTAGACTGGTAGCAAAGCCAGAGTGAAACCTGGAGACAATTTCGCCGGCGTTCTGAAATGAATTTTATTGAAGTCCATAAATGTTTTTGAAAAGTCTGTCTTAACAGAGGCCAGAGTGCCCTGGGGTAACTCTCTTTAGAGCACTTTGTTTTGTTAATAAAGATTAGTAAATGCTGCCTGTCGGAAGTGTCACTGCTGCTATCTTGGAAAAGTCTCAGCTGGGAAACACAGGTACCTTGTGTTACTTAACGTGCTTGGAGTGTTTTTCCTTCCAATAATGTCTGTTAATGCCATGAGTCTGTGTGGTCACAGCAAAACGATGTTCTGCTGATCGGCCAAGGTCTCGGGCTAGATTCAGCCATCCCTTCCTCTGGTGGCATATGGGAGGTCACCACAGGGAGCAGATGGCATTAGCCTGGGGTTTGGGGAGCTGAACATCTTGGGGAGCTCACCAGGTCACTTCTGAGCAAGGGCGTCTCATCCCTAAATGATGCCTGCTGCATCCACAGCTGGACAGCGCTATCGTATGGATAAAGGGACCACCTCACCTGTCGAGGGAGGACCCAGTTCATGGCATAGAGAGTGTCCCGCTGGCATGGAGGACAACAGCTGTGGGGATGTTATGAACAGAGCAAAAAGGCCAGAGCCACCAGTGCTGGCATTAATTGTGAGAGAAAGGAAAAAAATCGGTTATTTCAATGTCTATATTTGTATTTAGTGGGAGTTAAGATCCTCAAGTGCCTGTAGGAAATACTCAGAATTGTACCTGCTGCAGATATGCCTACAAGTATGTATGCTGTGAAAACAAGATCACCGCTATTTCCCTTTAAAATGCCACAATTTGATTTGCCTGTGAGAGCTGTTTCAAGCCTCTGTGTCCTTTAGGAGGACCCAGTGTCATCTGCTAGGGATCCGCAGCACTATTTCCTCCTCTCAAATCTACTCCAGCAGCTTCAGTTGGGATAAAATTACAACAGCCATCAATCCAGCCCTCATACTTCAGAGCATACGCTAATCACCGCTGAGGGGAAGGAAGCAATTTTATTCACACTTTATTACTGCACAGACCTGTACGTTATGGATCTCAGTGTTGCTCTCTGTTTCGCATCCTTGCGGAGCATCCGTCATCGTCCGCTGACAGAAAGCCAGGCTGGACAGACCACCGTGGTGCCCAGACAGGATCTGCCTGACCAAACTGCAACCGCCTGCAAGTTTGGCTAATGCCAGATATCCTCCTCCAGTTGGTGGAGAGAGCGGGAGAGGGTTAGGGGATGATTCATCCCATGCGGAGAGAGGTGTCTGAAGCAGCTGAGATAAATCATCCTTCAGAGGCTCTTCTCTTTGCGTTGGCTGTAGGTGGAGCACACGTGATTCGCCTAGGTGAGATACTTCACTTCTAGATGGCTGAAGTGAAGCGAGGTGTCTCCCTCCTCCATTGGCCATGTGTGCTGTATTCCTGCTCCTCCACAGGAGTCCTTCTTCAGATGAATGAAATACCAGAAGATTTGTTTATGCTTAATAATAAATTGCCCTGACGCACACTGCCTCTTGGCAGATTGACACTGGCACACTAGCAAAATATTGATGTGAAATGATGATAATAATAATTATTTGTATATCAGAATAGGTGAATATAACTGCTGAAATCCAGCAGAAGGGGCTGGCAAGAAGTCATAATCTGAAGTGATTGTGCACTGAGATGGGGTGGAAGAGGAGGGGAAATTTTATTCATTATTGTGCTTAAACCTGAGTGAAAGGGCAAACATTGCTGTGTTTAAAAATTCCCAGCTGTTCTTTCCTTTGTTCTGGTGACTGCTTGGAAGTTTGAGCAGTGATAAAAGCAAGGACTCTTCAAGCAGTTTGCAAAGTTGTAGGAGACTTTAAACAGCTGGTATGATAAAACACCCACATTTCCCCTGACAAGTGTAAGCTCCACCAGCAGCTTTTAGAGAAGGGATCCGTACAAGAGCCATAAAATAAATAAAATGGTGAAGTGTAGAGGTGACGTTCTGGGTTTTCTCGGCTCAGTAAAGATATATCTAACCAGCCATTATCATGCAGGTGCACGTATATCATTCAGCATCAGACATCAAGGAAAAATAATGGCCTGGAGTGAGAGAGTAAAGTTCAATGAAAGTTTGAAAGCGTCACATACCAGCACTCCTGGAAGTATAATCAGACACCAAAAAGAAATTACTCCCGTGCTTTTGTTTGGTTGATGAGTTTGGGTTTTCTGGCTGCATCAAATGAGATTTCATAGAAATCTGTCTTCATTAGACTTCTTCTAAAAATAATTGTATGTTTCCTGGAAGCTCATTAACAGGGGAGCATTGCCAGGCTCTTCTTCACAATGGCCCAGATTCAGCAAAGTACTTAAACATATGCTTTGAGCCCAATGATTTATCATAGAGGATATAAAAGTATCCTAAACTTTTTCTAAGTGGTAGAAAATACTAAGCAGCTTTCATTTGCATTTTCAGTAAGAATCCTAGTGAATTCATCTTATCTTTGATCTGATCTGTTTTAAATGATCACGTGTTCAATATTTTCCTGTGATTCCTCCAGTCTGCATAAAGTCATGCTGCATTTAAAATTGTTGGCCACTCCACCTCTGCATCTGCTGATTCCTCCTCGTCTCTTCTGGAATACTTCAAATTCCCCCACAGCCTGGGAGTGCAGCAGCTAGCACCCACTGAGCACAGGGACATCTCTGTCTTTGTCCGCTGTCATCCTACCTGGTCAAAAAATCAGCACAAACACGAATTAACTCTTAGTGTCAGTGCCTCCTAGTCTAAATGTCTCTTTCTCCACCAGTAATATCCATTCAGCAAATTTTTTCTCCTGCATTCCCCTCCTGTAAACACTCGATTGTGTTGAAGGAGCAACTGTTCCCTGTCTCAGCCATTGCTCCAAGCCTTCCTCGTGCGATGCATGCGTTAGAGGGTAGCTGCAGACCTGGAGGGGTGTTGTGTTAGGTCATTTTGAAGCTCTCCAAGTTATGCAGTGTGTTCAGACATCAGGCAGTTTCTGCAGTCCATTACAAGTGTCTTTCCCCTGGTTCGCTGGGTTTTTTTGGCTCTTCTCAAGTGAGCTGTAATGGAGATACTGAAGGTGCTGTAGGACGGCAAAGCTGTGCCGTTATGTGTACTGCGGGCTATCAAGCTCTGCTGACTGTCCTGCTGGGACATGCTGAAAGCCTCCAAAGATATTATTGCTTTTGGGTCCCTCTGCTTTTCATCACCCAACTTGAGGCACCTCAGCAGGAGAGCGATTTTTGGGAAGCCGTAAGTTCCTGCCTTTGCAAACTGGCTGCCTGGCTGGGCAGCTGCCTGTCATTCTTGCCTGCAGGCGTTTCTCACCCCCTTTCAGCTCTCAGGTCTAAGAGATGGCTCCTCTGTGGGATGGACTGCGGGACATGCGGGGAGAGCTGTCTCTCTGTCCTAACCCTGAGGTCAGCCAGACCCTTCATGGCAGCATGACCGCTCCCAGCTCCGGCCAGCACTGGCATGGCTGTACAAACCTGTAAAACATTGACAGATTCACCAGACTCCAAGGGAGAATGCAGGTAAAGGCCCTACCTGTAGTTTTATTTTTTTAAACAGTTTAAATATCTTTTCCCATTGCACTTTCCTTATACAGATTTGCTGTTCCCTGCTAATGGTGATCCAGCTTTGGTCCTCCACTGGAAGACCTTTTCCCAACCACCTCCAAGGGACCAGTGTCTACCACTGCTTTGCCCAGTTTATTGCTACTTCACTGTTCCTACTACTGTCGGCTGATAGGCCCAGCTGCAGTTAAGTCCTTACTACATGCTAGGTGCTGTGCAAACATGGAGGCAGATTAACATCCCTCTGAAAAGCCTATAACCTAAATAGATGAAATAAATAAGGAGGTGAAACGATTTGCCCGCAGGAAAACCTGATTTTCAGATTTGCACCTGATGGTGCCAGGTCTCGGTGCCTAGTCGTTAATCCCCAGTCGCCCGGGGGACCCCGCGCGGTACCTGCTGGAGGTCCACAGCTGGAAAGCTTTCCAGCTACAGATTTCCTACTGCAGTTCCGTGGGAGACAAATCGCTCCTTGCGTGACGCGCGGAG
>Ga0065711_1005896_pt1 | contig 29336 bp, 13 predicted proteins | sample Hoacrofraction12_FD_59098 | JGI IMG/M metagenome (GOLD analysis project Ga0065711, IMG submission 59098) | Hoatzin crop microbial communities from Cojedes, Venezuela - Epithelial fraction 12 v2 (version 2) | ecosystem: Host-associated > Birds > Digestive system > Esophagus > Crop | place... | reverse complement strand
GGCCGGCGGGCCCCGGGTGGGGGCTCCCCTTCGTCCGCCTGACAGCACCCCGGCCGCTGAGGGGGAGGGGGGCGTGGGGGGGCACCTCACGGTACCCCCCGGCCCGCACCTCACGGTGGCCCCTCGCCGGGGCCTCCGTTACCTTTCCAGGCACGAACACCCGCGGCCTGAGGCTCTGGGGGCACCGGGAGCTTCCAGCTCGCCACCCCGACCGCGCTGGACGGGCACTACTTCAGCAGGGGGGACGGGGGACGCCGACACCTCAAAACAGCAAACAAACCCCAGCTTTTAATTTGGGCCCGGGCTGAAAAGCGCCCTGAGAACGACTTGGGTCGCAGCCTCTCGTCACTCCCGGCTGTAGCGGTTGCTGGAGTCCCGTCAAGGGTTTCGTTCAGGAGCAGGCTTTCCCGACTTTCGGGCTCGTTGCGTTCCCCAACCGCAGCTTAATTTAAAACTAAACGGACTTGTTCCAAACGCCAGGCAATTCTGGTGTGATTCCTGCTCCCCGGAGCAAGCCTCTGCCTTTGATGTGCGAGACTGAGCCCCTTGACTGCTGGGGTCTCTGCTGGGGCTGCCGCTTTCGGCTCCTCCAGGTTTGCACAGAAATCCCGTTCAGATCCTTCCCCTGTTTCCAGAGGAATGAACTAAAAAAAAAAAAAAAAGAAATTTGTCTGGCACCGTAGGCGTTGCGTCATCTAACACCTACCGTCCGTGACAATGCAGAGCACTGTGCGGCTGGTCCCGGCGTGGGCAATCGCACCCACCTGGAGTCTTGCTTCGTAAACCTTCCATCCCCGCCTTGGCATCTTCTTTCCATCACGCAGTCGTGGCTGTTCCAGGATTTGCACCACCGGCAGATTTAACGGCAGTGATGTCATTTAAAACAACAACTTTGATTTGCAGCGTACGACAGCGGCTGGAGATGGAGAGAACATTCCTTCTAGCAGCTGGACGAGTGGAAATGAGCACTCAACAGTAAACTTCATGTTTCAAACCATGTGAAGCTGATGGATCCTTGATAGCTAGCTTGCACCTTCCTGAGACAGCTAGCATGCACCTTCACAATGAAATCCTAGCATCACAGCGCTAAGCATCACAAACATCTGAAGAAAGACAATTTCCATCAAAAAACACCTGGTAGTGACCAACACTTGAAGTCCTCAGAGTTTCTCCATACGACCACAACGGCACATTTCAGTTGGGCAACCACGTCTGAGTAACAAAGTAGGAAAGAGGGCAGGGGCTGATCAGTAAGCTCACTTTGGTTGCAACCAAAACAGATTGCATCAAAGTGGGTCAAGAGATTTCTTCCTTTCCTTACAGAGATCTGAGTCTTAGCGAAAACACTGAAAACTTCACATTTTCAGCTTTTCAGAAAACAATGGAAACTTTCTGCAGAAATCAACTGCTTTTCACAAAGATGTACACAATGTTAGATGCCTCATTTGCCCACTAAACTTTAGAAGCAATGTCAATAGACAACCTTTGACCAAATTTGCTCCCAGCTTTTCTCCATACCTAGTTTTCCATAGCTTAGAGATTAATTTACTGAAACTGAGTTTACACACACAGAAACTAGCTTTGTTTTGATTCAGAAAGTCCAAACTAAAACTGCTGACAGGGTTAACATAGCTGCTCAGAGGACAAATTATGGTCTGAAGCACCTACAACTGGAAAAGGAAGTATCTCAGTATTCAGTTGACAAAAGGTGAATGTGCTTTAATGTTAATATCATTTCTGTCTCAATGGCACCTCGAGGCTTAACGGAGGTTTCCATTGCAATAAGCACAGAAGGATATTCTTTGCCCAAAATCACCGTTGTGTTCAATGCCTTTGGTATTAATGGATCACAACACTTGAATTTCTTGACTGAACCTTTGCTATTGAGATAGAACTTGTAAAGACATAGAAGGAGGTGAGACGGTTGGTGAGTACAGCAATCTTGGGCTGACCAGTGTAACTTGTTTTGTCAAGAAAAAGTCATTGACTGTACGTTAATCACAGCCTCAAAGGTGCCGATAGTGCTGGTTCCCAGGTGGAAAGAACAGGACAGCGTGGAGAAAAGAGACTGATGGAAGACAAGCTATGGCCACTTACTCGCCACAGGGATTTTTTCCTTAGTAAAAGAACTGTGAAGTTGGAGGGGCTTATCTCAAGAACTTGTCTGCCATTTTGTCTCTTCTGACTTTGTTTTCCAGCCAATGCTTCATTTCCTACGTGGTTTCTGGAACTACAGCCTAATCTACATTTCTTGTTACATACAGAAAAATCCACACTGAAAACATAGTCTTTGGCTGTTACTTTTCTAGTCTGGACACACAGATAACCTAGAAAGGAGAATTTTCTTGCAGATTGCAAGTGATACTTATCTTTAAAATCCTCGACATCTGTTTACAGCTGCTGGTTCCACTCTGATCAAAAAACAGAGGTGAGGAATGGATTGGCAGCTGTCGAAGTCCAGTTCCTACTTTCATGTATCCTCTTTGCTACCCAAACCAAAAATTGGCGACCTAATGGAAGAGAGAGACAGGGATGAATTTTCCTTTAAAAAGGAAACTTGAGGGTTAGGGTTACAAGAAGGTATAAGAGGACTTCCAATTTATGCCACGTGCCAATGCTCTCGTAAACTATCCAAAAGTAGTAGAACTCAATTAGAATCTCCCAGCATCAGATGTGGTTCGTGCCAAAATGTAGAAAGCCGCCCATAATAAATTTCCTCTCAATGACATTTTTTTTTCCTTAGAAAGGACACGAACACCAAGTTTTCCCTTTGAAGCTGGGCTTTTTAGTACTTTTAGGTAGTGGTTCCACCAGCCGCCTGAAGGAGACAGTTACTTGGACCTCCTCAGCTTCTGACAGGAGTTCGCACTTTTTTCCAAAGATGCCCTTGAAAAATTCTGACTCTAAAGCTCATTCTACAAAGACAGAGGACAAGGCTTTATGCAATTTGCTCCCTGGTAGCCCTTTGCTGTTTTTGGTTCCACCGCTGAGCAGAACAAGGCTGTACTTTCCAAAAAAGCAACCACCACCCCTTGCGCACCAGTTAAAAGGTCAGCTCGAGCTGAGCTTGCCTAGTTTGTTCCAGAGACACTGTAAATATCAATTTCTTTCTCTCATCCTCCCTAGCCATCAGCAACAGCAGCTCCAGGAGGATGTAACGTGATTCCAGGAAAGCAAAGAAGAGAACTCGGCAATAGTTTAAAGATATTTTCACCTTTTGCTCCATTGTTGTTCCCGAGCTATTGAGCTGCCAAACACCGGCAGCTGAGTGCCCCGCATCCCGACTCCTGCTCTAAGATCAGATTTCCATTAGTCATACTGAATTATTTAGTGAATGCACCGAAGATTGAAATCAGCTACTTCTGAGCTGTGTACCTTCTCACTCTGCCTTTTATTTCAAGTCCGCAGAATGGTAGGCATATTGTCACAGAGACTGTCAGTCCTATAATTAGAGCAGAAAAATCCACGGGGTTCAAAAATAATAATTCATACCTCACTCTCTAGTATTAAAGCAATCCAGTTTATAAAAAATCAGATTTCCCAGATGTATGTGGAAGAAGGCGAAGAGAGAGCACGAACCCAAAAGAGTTATTCTTTCACGCACATATGCTAAAAGCTGAAGATATGTGAAAACAGAGTCCCAGAACTTGGTCTTAATATTCAGTCACCAAACCGTGAATATGTCGTAACTTTACACATTTGACCGATTCTATTTTCGACAAGGGGATTAAAGCCCTTGTCCTCAAAATTATTCATGTGCATACAACTGCATGTTGCAGTTTGAAATCCACAACTAGAATGCGCCACAGCAGGCCTTCGCAGGCCCCCACCTTCAAAAAGGCTGCTGTTTGCGTGGTGGCTTCTCTCGCTGTTTTCTTCTTTTGTGCTGGCAATCCTGGGAATGGGAATTCTACATATCCAGGGTTTGAGGTCTATTACACATTAAAAAAGTCTTAGCTATGGTAAAAAAAAAAAAATCACTGCTTCGAGTACACTATTATTTTTTTTTCCCCTATTTAAAAAAATATGTTCATTTCACTCCAGTGTTACAGTTTGGGGTGAAGTATAAACCAGAACAAAACAGCATTTTATTTTGAAGGGCTGAGTAAAAGCTACCAGTTTTGTGCTATTTTCTGCAGCTTTGTCACTACATATTTCTGGGTAAAAATCAAAGCAAAATGCAGAAACAAAATGTTCTTGCTTTGAAACAGAACCAAGAAAATTCACATTTTGATTTGGTTTCAAATTTCTGGCAGAAAATTACTGAACAAAGAGAATGCAAATTTTGTTTTCAGTTACTCTCAGGAAGAACTTGATTTGCTAACACCCATTTTTTCCTCAAGGCATTGTCCCCACATGCCTAACTACTCGATGAAAGGACTGGTTTTAGAAGTAGAGAAGGTAGTGTTTATAATCCCACTGAATCAGTCCTTGATACTTTGTTAAGACAGTCAACTGGTGTTAGCTGTAGTACTAAATAAATTTCCCCTAGGCGCTGAACTAAAATGGTCAATTTTATTCTCAGCGACAAGCCAGCGATAACAAATTTGAGGCACTAACTACACAGTGGGCAAGCGACTGGAAAATGAAAAGCATTCTGGTCCTTTGTCTATGAGATGAATTATAACACACAACCGTTTTCCAGTTAAAAGTAAAACTATGGTAACCACGTTTTGAAATACATTATCAGCACCTTTCATTCTAATGATGCTTACATAATTAAAGAAATATTTCTTAATATATTCCCTTAAGAATGAATTACTGCTATGGTGGGGAGCGACCATTAGGACACGCTCTGCATCCACAGTGTGAAGCAACCAGCACAACTCTGAGCCGAAAGTATGAATAAAGAAGAAATTCCACTTATCGCAATGTTCTCTTACCTTTGAAAATGATTTGTTTGCCAATTTGTAAAGGGTTCACCTGTGTAATTGCAGTGATGCTAAACTTCACATTTAAAGACACGTAAGTGGTTTTGGCAAGTTTTCCCTTTGTGCAATCAAATGATGAGATGTTCTCCTCCAGCGCGAGTGCAGAACAGACACCTAAATCCTTAATTATGAATTTTAGCAAAATCACAGCAATAAAAGGAATACTGAGAACAGAATATTTACAAGTAATTATCGAACATGTTCAGAAATACCATTACCAAGACTTCTTTATAGCTGGCTCTCCCAAGACTTCAGTGGCTGAGCCTCAGCCCACAGCTGACCTCCTCAGCTCACTATTTCAATGGTTACAGTACAAGCCTGCCATGTATTGAGGGAGGTTTTTTTCTTCATTTTAGCTAATAGCACTCGCTGTAGTCAAGTCCAGCCTGCACTGACACTGACAGTTGTTGAAGCAACAGCAACTCATCCATAAAGTAGGACATGGTAAAATTCAGGCCCTAAAAATGGGTGCTCCTGAGGATGATAGGGTTGCAGAGCTCTTCAGGTGACAGCTTGCTAGCTAGCTGTTTCCACAAGAGAATAAAATAAACAGTAAAATTGTATTAAGGTTAAGTGGCACCCTTTCCTTGCTACCATTTTCAGAAGTCACTATGGCAAATGGGAAATGTAGGAGCTATATCATGTGTAGATACAGACACACAAATGCACATAATGAGAAACCAACATAAAGGTCTATTGTTAGAAATATAGGAACTGGAAAACAAACAGCTATAACCTGCGCATGTGCAGTGCCTCATTACTTAATGTAATGGCCATGATTTTACCTCCATAAGAACAAAATTAGGTCCATCTGTTCTTAACTTACTGGCAATTCCTTGCTCGTGATTCGAGCCAGTTCTGTGGCCCTCATAAAGCACAATACATCTTTGATGGAAACTCCTGTGGGATGCTGTTGGTTTCAATGTCAGCTTGATCTGGGTTTTCACGCTCAGGAGTTTAACAAAACATGGCATCATCATTCACAGACCTAGACCTGGACTGCTTGTTACTAAAAAAAATGAACACATTAAAACCCTTTAACATCCACACTAAAGATTTCATGCTGATGTGGAAGTATGGGGACTACTATGGGCAGTGCTAGCACTTCTGGCTAAATTATATGAGCTTTTCCCTGAAGACCGAGTTCCCAGCACTACGTGACTGCATTTGACACACAGTTTTCACTAGCAAAAAGGGAACAAGCAAACAATGGGGAGAAAGCCCTGATTTTTCCACTCCTGCTTTTTTACAGGAGAAGTTCAGAATACAGATGTTAAAAGGCTGTTAAAAGAATCCAAAGTTAATAAAAACATTCAGAATGTGTTAAAATCTATAACAAACATATATTATAGTATATAATACATGTAAATGTTTAAAATTTCGACCCTGTCTCATGAGGTCTTTTTTTTGCATTTTTAACTCTTGGAACTGTCAATATAGTGAGAAAGACTTAAGAAAATAACTGTACTTACATTACAAGCAGTTTTCTTCTCTTTTCTCCTCCAGGACATCCTTCACTTCAGTGGTTCCTTCTGCACATCAGCAATTGAAAGGGGGTAGAACACAGGGGAAGGTATCTTCCCCTGCAGAGTAAATTCTGACATCACTCAAACAATCCTAATTTTAGGCTCATTTTGATAAAACCACTATAGCTATTGCTGGGAATAATTTTGTCCATACCATTCATTTTTAGAGTGAAATTGGGAGATTTTAAAAGGAGATGGGTCTGATCAAACATACCTGGTTCTGCTTTGAGGAGCTGGAACAAACAGGGTAACTCCCTACAATCTACAGCTCTTTTGGTCTTTCGGCTTATTATTTCTACTGAGAAATGGAGAGGAAGCAGGGTCTCATCCTCCGTCTTCGGAGGTCCATCAGGAACTTGGTGCCTTTCGAAGATCCTGTGATCTTTTAGTATTATACATACAATGTTTAAAACAAAGGAACACAATCTTATCTGAGGTCTAGAGTCCCTTTTGTCCTAATTTTAGTATTAGTACTAATTAGTGTATGCCGTTATTGGTGAAAGGATATTAACAGGCTTGCAGGACCTAAGAGAATAGATGAACTTGTACTTCAGTAGCAACTCTCTTGTTTTCTCAATTTGTTTTTCAATACTCCAAGAGATTGCATATACTTCTGTTTTAAACCTCTTCAGAATTGTTTTTTGTTCCTCAGGCTATTCCTTTTCCAATTATTTAGACTAAATACTAAGATATTGCAAAGTAGACCTTTTTGACCAGTTAGGTTGAGCTCTGTCTCTTTTTCTGCATCTCCACCCTCTTCAGCGTTATTCCCACCCTCTTTAAATAACCTGCAGCCTTCTCTTTGTCTAAATGATGCTAATACAAGATCCTATTAGGACAGTGTAAATAATGCATATCTAGAAATTGCACCATCATCAAGGAGCTGAAAGCAGCAACACCACAAGATTTGTGTTAGGAACCACTGTTAACTGCCTACAGGCAGTACGATACTTCATGAATTGTTTGCCACATTTAACAAAATGCTCATGCTCCTGGTATAATTTGCCTATTTATGTTTCCTCCATCGTATTTGGTCAGAAGTAGAAAACACAAGTCTTTAACAAGGAGTTTGTGCAAGTCTATAACCCTGCATCACTGTTGTTCTCTGAACTCTTTCTTCAGTGACATGGTTTAGATTTTGATTAACTTTTTTTTTTTCCTTTTTTAAGGGGGAGGGTTGACATCTGTTTTGCTTCAGCTGTCTAGGACAGGAAATAGAGAACACTTTCATAGCTGCATTGCTTGTCTTTACCGTCTACAGGTACCATTCATTTTCCAGCTGAAATATTGTTTTTGAAAGGTGTAAAATGATACTCCCTTTATGTCTCAAATTATCCCTGCAGCGTTGGTCAGAAAACTGAGGAACACCTAATTTTGAAGCACAGTCATAGGACCAGGACACAACTGTAATTCAATGCTCTTTATATAATGTTTTTCCCCTGGTTGTTCTGATGATGAAAGAAGTGCTGGGAATTTATGAACTTATTTAGCCAGTGTGGTTTTTGTGGTGGGTTTTTTTATCCATGAAATTGAAAAGTGAAGATGGGACAAGTCCCTGCAAACTGATACGCTACCTGATCTGGCCAGGAAAAAGTCATTCTTCAGAGTCCTGGTGTATTAACAGGGACAACATTTTTATTCAGTCCTATATGAACCCTCACAACTGGATTTTTCCCCTCATCCAAACTAGTACTCAGATTCGTTCTGTAAGGAACGCCCAGATCAGACCATAGGCAGACTGCAGGCAGACATGCATTCAAACTCTCCTCACTGTGGCACCGATTCTCCCCTATGATTTTCCCCAGTGACATAACAAGCCAGCTGTATGAGTGAGTCAGGACAATTACCTGGCTCTTTGCTTGAAGAATTGATCTAGGGAGGTTAAGGCAAATTTTGCTGGGTTTACTGTTATCAAAGAAAAAAAAAAAAAGAAGCACACAGGGTAAATCCATTGGAATTTACACCTTCTCAGGCTGCGATAACACTGTGTTCAGAAAACCTCAAGGTCAGAGGTGCTCAGATTCACTGAGCATGAATCTATCACTCAAGATGTCACAAAACTGTTATTGATTCAAACTCTCCTCTGATTACAACTTCTCAAAATTCAAACCTCACCCACTAAGATTATTGAACAGAATTTGAGAAAAAGGCCAACAGTACCGTTTTAACATTCAGCTGCCTTGTTACTTGGGACAGTTGAGAAGGGAAAGAGCCCCAAATCTGGAACCACTTCAGAATACAGACCACTGTTAAGCTCAGGCTGTCTAAAAAATGAAGACAAATTAAAGAGAATGGAAAGTGATTTCCTGTTCCCCGTGTGCAGAATTACTTGACCAACGTTGTGAAAACTCCAACATTCATAACTGTAAAAGTCATTAACCAAATGTCCTCCAGCTTGAAGAGGTCTTGTTTCCTACATCTCATCAATACTTTAGACATGGGACAAGACTGCTATTTTTGACCACTATTCTTACGCCAAATTTTGTATTATGACCTCTGAAAAGCATTTGCTTAATTAACATAAGAAACAGATTATATTAGTCATTTCTGCTCAAGGCTTGTTTCTTTGTGGTGGAGAGCAGGTTTTTTGTGGGGTTTTTTTTTCAATTAATACTTCAGAGCAACAGCTAAGAATGGGCATATTTATTTCAAGAAGATGAGTTTGAAAAGTTGAGATGAAAAAAAAAGAAGGCTTAGAACAGTAGCTCTACCTTAAGTATCATTAGTTTTATGAAACTGTTATTAATAACTGTTGCACATTTCATCTGAGAACCGAAAGCTTCACCAATGTTGTTGCCTGCTGTATGCTGGTGGTAAAACTGATGGTTAAGAAAAGTTAAATCCAGCATTTAGTTTTTTTTAAAAAAAGATTTGTAAGTGAAATAAATGCTAAGTCTAAGTTCAATTCTCTGGACGCCTGCTTGCCTCTGGCCGTGTATATGTAGGACACAAACTGGACAGCCTCTCCCACCAGAGTTTCAGCCCATGCATTGTGCCTGCTCCCACCCCATGACAAACAGCAGTAGCACAGCTTGCTCTCTTGTCCTGTGGCTGCACCAGACCTCGTTAGACTATTTCATGGTTACGCAAGAAAATGGTGACAAGAAAATGTCTGAAAGACAGTGGTGTCTGAGGTCCGAGTCAGACTGCTGAACTGTACCTACAGCATGACACCTGCACAGGGACCTACACCTAATACCCTTGTGGCAGGAAGGTGAGCAGTTACTTACCTGCTCACCTGGAAATTGCATTTGCTTCTTCCAGTCAAGCACACCGCTTCTCCATGGCCACATTTAGGTAAGCATGAACACAGCTGTACCCCAGAGCAGATCATTTTTTAACTGTTACGCTTAGTTCACACTGAGATAAAACCATTTTGTTGTTGTTATTGGCCAGTACACTGGTATTTAAACTTGTGGGGTAAGCAACTCTGTCTTCTTCAATAGACTAACAGAGGACACGAGCCCTAGACCAGGCTCTGTAGTGCTCTTCAACACTATGCTGTCTTAAAAAGGGACAGTAAAAAAACACAAAAAACAAAAGAGAAAACTTTTCCATATCTATTGTTTTAGGGGCTCAGAATCAGACTTTTGCCTGGTGTCACGTGTATCAATGGAAAGAATGTGTCAGGGCTGCAGGCTGTCCCCTCCTTCTCCTCCCAGTTTCCATTTAAAGGCCCAACACATTTGAGCAGAACAAATCTGTTTCCTATTTTCTGCACAATAGGGATGCAACTTTTAGCTTCAGGGGACCAAAAAACCAACAACTCAAAGCAAAGTGCGTAAGTTCATGAAACAACCCTCAGCGCAAGAGAGACTGCAGAAACTAGAAGATTCAATAGGAGACACACAGTGCAATAAAATTTGCCAGATGTGAAGTGAACATCGTGGGAGCCAGGGGACTCGCAGGTTTGTTCTTTTTTCTAGCATTTATTTCCTGGGTGCCTTTGAGTAAGTGAAAGAAACCTCTCTTCAGCTGGCTGTGGTGTGTTCAGTCCCTGACTCTAGAAGTCACACAGATTTCACGTTGCCTCAGATTACCAAAGTGAGGGCAATAACAGTCCACCTGTCTCTTCATGCTCCCAGTTTCTTACCGCAATTACTTTTTTCTTTCTTTCTGTTTTTATATAAACACAAGGATAAGGCTTTACTAAGACCTAAATATTGGTCCTGAACACAAGGATCTGACCCTGAGCACCCTGGCCTGACTTTGAAGTTGACCTTGGTTTGAGTGTGGGGTTGGACCAGATGTTCCCACCAACCTAAATTAGCCTATGGTTCTATTTCACAGCAATAGAAATTCAGTGTGTGTTTTAACAAGCAGATAGGTTTGTCATGAAAGTCTTCACATTGCTGAACTGCAGCTGTGGGATACAGCCAACTTTCTACAGCTCCTAACCCCTTCTTGTGAGAGGTTACTCATGGTGACTCCCACATCCAACCTGGATTCGGCAGGCTCATAGATCTGTGTATAGTGAGCCATAACCCATCTCTCACATTAAGCAGGAGGTGCAGTTAAGCCTGTTTCTGATGTGAGCTTTCTAGGAACAGCAAAGACAATTTGTGAAGGCAATTGGTTCTTCATGAAAACTAGCCCCTTCCTTCCCTCCTCAGATAACTGCGAGTAACTACAGATCCTCTGACTTGGAAAGGCTTTGAGCAAGTCTCCCAGTGGTGGCAGATCTGGAAACCCTGAGCAAAAAACTTACCCCCTGCAATTAAATAGCTCTGCTGTGCTTACCAGAAAGGGATCATGCATGCATTGCCTGTGAGCAAATAGTCACCAGAGAACACACCGAATTTGCAGCATCCATCTCCCCTCCCCGTGAAACAATCCATCAAGCATTGACTAAATGCTGTGGCTGCAAAAACTAAATGAGCTTTCTCTCCACACGAATAGAAAAAACATCTCTTGCTGCGTGTCCGAAGGAAGCCCGTAGTCACCTGCTTTTGTTTGCTTGTGTTGTTTCTGTGATCTACTGAGGATACATGGCAAAGAGCCGCAAAAATCTTGCATACTGGTCAGGAAAGAAGTGAAGCAGCAACAGGGAGGTTCAATATGTCTGGGTAAGACAAAGTGCAAATCTGAGACAATTACAACTAAGCGGCGCAGTCTGGAAGCAGAAAGTTCATTTCTGATGTCAAAAAGCCTCATCTCCCCAAAAGACAGGTAGCAAGAAAGAATCTGAAGCAGAAGAACTACCTCTGGCCAATTGCAGTGATGCTTCTGAATGATCCACCATTCCCAGGTCCTTGGATCCATGGCCTTCACATGCACGTAGTCATTTTTACAGATGTCTTTTTTTCGGATGACTGAGTTGAGACACTGAAACAGGCTGTAGTTTAGAAGGATCTGTGAATCTATATTCTGGAAAGATTAATATCAGTGTTTCCAATTTTTTTTTTTAAAAAAAGGTAGTCCAGATACTGTATTGCTAGCTTTTCAAAATCAGAATACAGAAAATTATAGAAGCTTTAAAAAAAACACCTTCAACATGGGAAGGTTGAAGGGTATTAATATTCCAAATCAAACAGTGCCTCGTAATCCTAATTAGCCCTTATTCTCTTTCCCCACATATGCACACAGAAACTTAACTTCTGGCTACAGATCTGACATCCTTCATTATTAAAGGGGGAAAAAAATCCCAAATAAACTGCAGAGCACTGCAATACCCAACTAGGTCTCCCAGGAGGAGGTCACTTTTTAAGAGATGGACGCTACAAGTACAATTCAGCTGGACTAGAAATCCAGTGTAAGAACTTCAGGGTGACTTGCGGAGTCATACACTCCTGCAGCTACAGATGTACTGCTCACATGGTTTTACATTAGGGGACATTTCAATCTACAAGCTGCCCATTGGTTTACCGCAACATTTATTCTGGTCACAGCTGAGAATATCTATCAAATTTCAGGCCCTCTCTGCAACATTAGGTGGCACATAACTGAAAAGAAAAATGGAAAAACTTCAGTGACTGAAAAGACGGTGGAGAGCTTTTAATAGCTGTGCTGCACTGAGAAACTGTTAGTTACCCAGTGACCCCTTATTCTGCAGTCATCTCGGACACAACGGATTACATCTGCTCTTCCATCTTACATTTGGTAAAAGGCAGAAGAGAGAAACAAGGAAAAAGAATGAACAGCCAGAATAACGACCCCTTAAATTTATGTGGTGCCTTGTATCCCAACATTAGCGACTTCAGGGATGATATGGAGACCCATTAGCAAAACGCAGATACTCCTGGAGCTAAATATATGTTCATAAATGGAGTGAGAAAGACCAGAGCTTGTTAGAATATCATCAGTTCTGTCAGCAAAGAAGTTTATGTGATATATACATGCATTAACAGAAGCAGGCAGGTAATCACACCCTATTTCTAGTGAACACAGTCCTCAGCCTGCTGGCTAATTATGTCAGCATCAAACCTCGAAACTAGAGACACCAAATACTCATCTGAATCACATGACAGCGTTTTTTTGGCTCATGGTGGTTCAGGCTCGATGAGGCTTCAGAATGCAAAATGCCATTCAGAGCTACCTTTTAAATCTTGCTATTTCATTTTCATATCTCTGCATTCTTCTGTCACGCTTAAAAAAACAATCACCACCAACAAAAGACCCTCCAGCTGCTCTATGCCCTCCACCTTTCATCCAGCATAACAGAACATCAGCAAGAACTAACTTACACCCGCCCTTGGGAGAGAAGCCTCCTGCTTTCCTCTAACTTCTGCCATGTGCTGCATCCCAAAGATGAAACCTCTCCAATTAGAGTGAATTACCCTGTGCTGTGTCTCACCAGGCCATGAGGTGCTTTGATGGCAAATGTGGAACAGTCTAGGCTGCAGTCACAATTTCTTCTGTTAGCTCCCTGATTAGACAGCAAATTGATGACAGCTGTTAACCAGGCAGTGCTTCACCTGGCTTGCTATCATGCTGCAGATTGTCCATCTGAGTTTAAGTCCCAGCAGGTAGCTCCCGTTTCATATCCATGGGACACAAAATCTTTATTTTTATGGGTCCTGGGATTCGCAGGTCACCTTCTTACCTGTGGGATTACTTGCTTGAGTGAATGAGAGCAGCAGGATCCACGCAGTGGGCACACTCATACTTTAACTCCAGGTTGACATAAAAATAGCTCCTGACAAACACACACACTCACACTTCCCCAGTGCCACGTAAGATTATGGACAGATGGGGCAGAAGAAGAGAAGGAGCAGCTCTGAAGGTTTCCTTGTCCTGTGGTAGGCCTGCTGTTAACAAATATGGCTGCAAACAGAATTCTTATGTATCAATATCAACCCTTGAACATGAAAATATTAGACCCAGCACCTTGAAATTATGGGACCACTTCCAATATTTACCTATTTTTAAACGTAACCACCTTGGCAACATCTCTTACAAACATCACTACCTAGTTTAAAACATCCCTTGTGAACAAGAACAGCAGTTTAACCTGCAGGGAAATGCTGAAGTCACCTGGCTGCAGTGAAACTGCAGGGGGTTTGGGGGTTTGTTTTTTTGGAAGAAAATGATTCCTGCCAGGATTCTTTTTTTTTTTTTTCCCCTCCTGAGAATGGATTTTTTTTTTCATTCTAGTTAGATTCCTACTATGAAAGGCTTAGGTTTTTAAAGAAACAGTTAAAGTTATTACATTTCATAGGTAAAGAAGGGTTGCATGAAAAAGGGAATTCCCCACTTAAGAAAATGCATTAGCCTGTGAGAAAGATATTTATTTATATGCATGTATATGTGTATATACACACACATGAATTTCACCAGCTTTATGAAAGCTCTTTGTAGAGTAAGTTGGTGAGAAGTCAGCCCTGAAGCAGCTGAAATGCTGAGGAACAAGGGCAACTTACCACGGATGAGCAAAGCAGCAGTTGGACTCTCTTCAGAACGACATACGTGCGCAAGGCCACACACGTTCAAGAATTTGGGGTGCAAAAGCAGTAGGACGTAAGGCTGTACTCTTCTTTTTTATTGTTTTTAAAGGCACCACTGAGCAGCTCTGCCTGCAGGTGGTGGAACACCTCCAGATGCTGCTGTGAGGGCAGCTCCGAGCAGATCAAAAAGCATCTCTTTTCCACGGACGTTCCCAGGAAGCAGCTGGCAGCCGTTTGGTGTAGCTGGTTAATGCAGAGGACCCAGAGGAGTCGGTGCTTTGTACCACAGTGCTTGTGAATGTCAAAGCTGTGCTTGGCAGCGCTTTCTCACTGTGCAGAAAGGCCCAGTGTAACTCAGGACTAGGTTGAAGCCTCAACCAGCTCCAGCCAGTTCTGCACAGGAAGATAAGTTGGTCTTTTTAGCACCACTATTATTAATAATATTCTTAGGCTGTCTGAGACAGCAGGAAAAGGGGGCTTAAGATATCCCTTAAAAGAGACAAGCACACAGCTGGCTGCTGGCAGCAGCGGTGAGCATCAAAGGGCTTGGAGAGGAGGAGGGAGCCAGAACCATCTGCGAGGGAGGTGTTTCCGTGGCGGGCGCCGTCCCGGAGGGACAGAGCAAAGGAAACAACACAAAATGATTCAGAAATACGATTTCAGGTTGGGAGAGCAGAGGCAAGGGATCTGTTAGGAAATACCGACTTGCGCAGGAGAGACGCCACAAGAACTTGGTGTCAGAAATGGCGCAAAAGCTCCTGCGTGGGACAGGGAGGGCAGCTGCTGAAGACAAGGACACAAGCAATGGCCATGGCAGGAGTTTCTTCAATCACACACGGCTGGGCAGCAGCAGAGCCATTATGTGCTCATGGCTTAGTCTAAAACAGTGCTAAACCGAGAACCTAAGATAACTGGGGGATGAATCAGAGAGTGCGCTGGAGAAGGGCTCCTGAGATGTATAGCTATGACCCTGAGGCTACCTATAAACCTGCGTTACCGTCCTGCTAATCTCTGCTGGATCTCTCCTGCGAGCACTGAAAGCTGTGCTGACAATCCGAATTTACTGGGGGTCTAAGAAGATTTCACTGGAAATATTACGGTACCATTAACCTTTTTTGTTACCATGAGCTCGAAGCTGGCTTATCCAGAGGCCTGATACTCCCTTCCCATCCGTCTCCTGTCCTGCCACACACATGCAGAATTTTGACCCTTGCACCCCTTTCCTCCGCTCCCCCTATCTCTTTACAGCTTTCGAGTCACACTGGTCTTTTCGCTCTGCCCGAAGCAGCAGCCTAGCTCCACTGGCAAAGAACACAAGGACACTCCGCCCAGCCAAGGCACGCGCTTCTTCACTTTTATTCTGTACATTTCCACACAAGTCACAATACAGAAAAAGCATCCAAAAGGAGCAGCAACCAGCTCTTTCACTGTATACAGATTTCCTCCTTCCCCCAGTTTAAAATCTCCTTGTTTAGCAACACAGTGATCAAGATACTTTGTATAAATAGGAAATGCAAGAAAATCAGGGAAGAAAATACTTTCTCACTTTGTTACAAAAAAACCCTCCCCCTTCCCATATCCCCCTTCACTGCTGATCACCTGGACCCTGATTCTCCGTTCAACACGTAGCTCCGTTTCATGGGTGCTGCTGCGTGCCTCGGGTTCCTTCTGCCGGCTGGCAGCCTCAGGACGCACAGCTCCAGGGCAATATGCGTGGGGTCAGGCAGCGTTTGTGATGTTCTTACAACTCCTGGAACACATGTGGGTTCAGATAATAGGATATGTACAAATACTGGAACTCTGGATGCCCATGAAATGTTGGCTGAATATGCACGTTTGTTATTTGGCTTTACTACTCCATTCAGGAGACTAAACACATTATGGAGTGGTCCCAGTTCCGACTTCTGTCACATCTTGATTCACCTGGAGTGAATTCAGTGCAGAGGAGACCAGGATCTGTCTTTTGTCCTTCCTCCATCACCTCCAGGAAGCAGCAAGTGAATATCCACTCTACAGCCTGATGGAAACTCAGCCTTTCCGTTATGAGCCTGTTCATCACCATCCCATGTGACGACTACTCCTTCTTAGCCTTGCTCCTTTTTGCAGGAAACACAGGCAGTTCCCTAACTCTGTGCTAACTGTTGTCCTCGTTCTTTATCAATTTTCATCTCTCATTTGCCAAGTGGCCAGAGGAGATACTAATGTGAAGGCCAGAGACTCTGCTCCCTCAGATGTTTGGCTTCATTCCCCAGAAAATTTTTGCATCAACAAACTAAAGTGGTGATTTCTGGGCTGTTGGAAAAGATGCTGGGATACCTCAATGACAGGGTAGAGGTGACAGGAAGAGGTATTTCTGAGACGGGCTCTCCCAGAGGAAACACTCTGTGCTTAATGAACTCAGGATGATGGAATATAACTGCTCTAAAATTCAGCAAAATATTGTTCTTTGGAGGGAGGGCAATCACCTGAATGCTTTCATGGACTGGAAATATGACCCGAGTTAGAATTTTTAATACAAGATAGCTCAAACATGGAAGTCAAGCATAAGAAGTGCAAACTAGTTCACTAGAAACTTGTCATCCTCCAGCACTCTTTGCTGTCTCAATTTGAGCCAGCTAAACAAAAAGGCATGGGACAGGGCTACTCCCACGGTCCTTTAAAAAAACATTTCCAAAAGAAGCAGGATACTGCATGGGAGCAACATTACAAGGCACAACAAAACAAATCATAAATAGTTAATCTACAGCGGGTTTTGGCCTGACCACACAAAGCAGCTTACCTGTGTGGGAGATTATCCTCATTTTACAGATAAGGAAACTGAGGCACAGGAATGTTAAATGACTTCCCCAAACTGACTCAATGACCGTGGCAGGAATAAAACCTCAGCCCCTTGATTTGCTACCTCCTGCTCTATCCCTTTGACCACAGCACCTCCAGAGAGGTGTGCTGATGAATTCTAACACACAGCAAGTGCTTTCCCTGTTCTGTGACACAGCCATGTGACACGCAGTTAGGCTTGTAAACCATCACAAGACAGAAGCATATCATTAAACAGAGTGATCCTTTTTTGCATAATGTTGATGCTTTGCAATAAAACAACAGGTCAGTGCTTGCTCAGAATAAATCCCCATTGAGCTAGCAGTGACAGTCTCATAAGTCAGGTTCAGTCCTCACGTGCACTGCATTTTCCTTCGCACACACTTGCAGCTTGATGGGTATTTGTGTCCAAAGGAGAATCATATTCCCCACAACGCATCCTGGTTTTTCCCGGTGAAAGGCTGCAAAGCCATAGCCGGTCTAAAAGCTGTGCAGAAGCAGAGTAGCAAGAACAGTGGCACAAAGGAAGGCCTGCAGTTTGCAGCAAAACGTTCTGCTCGCTGACTCAGAGAGGACACTGAAAGCTCCATGGTCTGCCAGAAGGTTTGTGTGGGAGACACAGAACACGAGCCCTCAGCTGTACCATTGGCTAGACTTTCCAAAATCTTTCAGAAGCCTCCTGCTTCCAGAAAGCCGGCTGCATCCAAAATGACTGGCACAGGGTTTACAGCACAAAATAATAGGGGAAGAAGAAATATAACCTTCATTTCCCACTGTGAAAGCACATTTCACCTTGTGAAGGTTTCTACAGCTGGCAGTTATATTCCGTGTTCCCCTCCCCAGCGCGCTGCACCCTGATGGGCCAGGGGCCAAGGCTGGCAGCTCCCAAGTCCATTTGGAAAGGCATTTTCAGCCCTTGGTTATTTCATTTTCCAATAGTTACAGGACATGGAGCATACGCAGCTCAGAGTGTGAGGGCAGCTAGATGGTCCACATTGCAAAGGGCAGTCCCGTGCCAGCTGCTGTGAGAGAAAACAGGCAGGAATCCCCTACCCCGGCACTGGGGAAGGCAACACGTTTGATAAAGAGTTTGCAAGAGCCCTTCAGAAAGGAAGGCAGCTCCTACAGGCTTACTGATACCTGTATGTATTTAATACTCCACCTAGCACATGGTGGGGCATCTGGCAGAGGTAGCCTCCAAAGAGATGCTACTTTTGCCAGCAAGGCGACCGTCAGATCTTTCTGCACATGAGGCACCCCTCCCTTCCCCTTCACCCAGATCTGAGAGGTGCAGCAGTAAGCTAGAGAAACACAAAGCTCCCAAGAGCTGCTCGGCGCTTTGAAGGCTCAGCCACTTCTTTTCTTTACTCCCAAAGCTGTTGCGTGATCAAAGGAGGCAGACGGAGGAGAACCGCTCTGCGGTGGCATGTAAACAGAACAGAAAACCTGATAAGCCTCTGCCATCTCCCTGGGCTTTTTCTGAGACGCATGCCGAGCAGAAATCATACAGCAGCAGGGCCAGCCATCCCGCAGGAGAGACCAGCACATTTGCTCACCAGCTGGAAGCAGCTGCCACTTCTCACAAGCACGTCATGGAGCAACACAATCACATTTGCCCAGGCAAAGATTATTTAACAGACACATCGCAAAAGGAAGGAACAGGAGAGCAGACCGAAAAAGTCAAAGTCAACCCCTCAGGTGTGAAATGGTGAAGTCCAGGATGCTTCCCATCTGCTTAATCCTGAGACATTACGACTGCCCTCAGAGGTGCCTTTGGTGCTGCACGTCCAACTCATTCCTAGTACGGCAGAATTTCAACATTCCCTGCCCATAGCTGGGCATGGTCAGAGGAGATCCAGCCATCTGTGACTGGTCAAGCAGAATTGTCCCAGAGGCAAGCACATGAGCATGACTTTGACCTTTCCAGTCAAAAGAGAATGTAGCATGAGCTAAGGAAAGAAGAGGTCATCGAAGAATAAAGACTTCAGTAAGGAAAGTCTGAACAGGACAGAGAAAAAAAAAGGAAGGAAAAGCAAACAGCAATGAAGATTATTTAAAATAAAATTTAAGTAAAATTATGTTCCATTTCCTTCCTGCCATTATCTGCCAGCAAGCTCACTTTTTTTGTAGCTTTGGCGTGAACGTAGTGCTCCCACATGCCATGGAGAGAAGGACACTATTGCAATAGTGGTAGGACCACAGGAGAAAACAACTCCCAGTTGCGCCTACCTCCTGTTACGACAAGCACATCAACAACAGTTTTCCTGTTCTGATCAAGAAAAAAAACCAGCCCTGGGAAAAGGGCTGAAGCGGGGGACAGGAGAGGGAGGACAGCTATTTGCGTTGTGGCCTGTAGCAGTCATTGCCTTTGATATGGCGTTGTTTCCATCTGTCTGGAAGGAAAACCTCTGGTATGGCTAAAGAACAGGGAGAGGTGTCGTTGCATGGCTTGGGACTCTTTTCTCACTTCTCAGATCCTCAGGGTTTGCAGGTAGAAGGGTGTGGCCCACACACGGTCCCGGTGGGGGCAGGAACGGGATACCCCTGCGGATAGATGACACACATACTGGAAGGCGTGAGCTTGGGGAAGAAATGCACCCGTCTCACGTTATTAAAAGCGGATACATCTCACTGTGCTGCGTAAGTACTCATTGCAGCGATATTCAGTAGCCAGCATTGCAGCTCCCTGACCAGAAAATAGCAATGCTGATGGACAGCATTCTGTAGGGTCCCCATTCCCAGGGGCCAGCTTAGCTTTGCATTTCTAATTTTGCCTTCTTCCATTTTTTGTGTGAATGTCATCCAGGAAAAAAAAAGCCTTAGAAAAGTGGGACTATCTATTAGAGCCTGATTAACCAAGTAGAAATCACTCATGTCTGCTGCATCAAGCTCAAGTGCTTCTTCAGCATCTTCTCCATACCCACAAACCTAACTGGTTCCTGCAGTTCCTAGCCAGGACCTGGATTCTGAACAGAGGGAACAGGGACTGGCTTCTCCCTTTGCTCGGCCACAGGCAGAGGAAAAAGTGGTAACTGAAGGTCATTAAGGCATTTGGACCAGAAGGCCATTTTTCTCACTGAAATAAAATGCAACACTAAGAAATGAATTGCTGCTGTGGTTCGATAATTGCTGAAGCACTTGTCGTAACGGAGCACTGGATTGCCCCCGTGCACGCTTCGCTGAGTGGTAGGTGACACATCAAGCAGCCTCCTCGACAGGGACTAATTGAAGAGCCAGGTGTTACGCTCTGCCAGCAAAAGGGGGCTGGCTCTAGATGAAGCAATTACATACGTAGTGTTGCTAAAAGAAGTAGTGCTTGTTTCTTGCATGTCAAAATACTACCGCTTCGACATACTTTGTGTATCAATACTGGAGCTGTTAACATACGGGTGAACTCTGAAATAGCATTCCCAAATCAGTGTTCCATTTCTAGTGGATAAGGGCAAAATAATAGAAACAAATTTCTGAAGAAATGACGTCTTTGGCTTTCTCAGATATTCACCTACTTGTATGTGTGTCTCAAGATAATCACCGCCTTCTCAGATTCCCAAAATCTCCTCCATGTAGGGGATCCAGGAGCATAAGCTGACTGATTTTAAAGTGCCAAGCATAAAATTATTTCCTGAATTATAGATGTGTTTATGTTGAAATGATTCCTTTTGTTGTAAGGCATCTCCCTGTTTAGACTTTTGAAGTTGTCATGTGCTGCATCAGAATGAGAAGTTTTTCAAAAGAGCTGCCTGTCCTCCCCACTCCCTGGGTAACTAGATACATGTGTACTGCATAGCATAGATTGTCTGTCTTTTTTTTTTTAAGAAAAAAAAAAAAAGCCGTCTGAGAAACAAGAACCTGCAGCTGAGACTGGAATGTGGCACCTTATAAATAAGGCAGGAGACAAGATGCACTCTGATGGCTGAACACAGTAAGGTTATTCAGCTCTAAGCCTGCCTAATCACTGAAGTCAAATGTAATGAATGTACTGGTGTGATCAAGGCCCGAGGGAGGGAATTTTCCCCTTTTGCAGGAATGGCACCATACCTGGCCAGGAAATCCCTTGGCCAAGGCGGGGGCCACTGCTCCAGTGCACATGTACAGGGTAGGAGAGAATGCTGCGCTCTGTGGGCATCACCATGGGCAGCGGTGCTGGCAACACGCTGGGGAGGGAAAGGGAGGCCCCTGAGCTCTGGTGCCTTCGGAGAATCCCAGACAGGCAGTCGGGAGAAGCGTGGTGCCACGGCACAGCCTAGAGTACCCTTAGCCATGGTCACTGCTTTGACTGCTGGGCAGTCCACCCCTCCCAAGCCAACTTTTCCATAGACTCAGAAGCGAGAAAAGACCCAAGTACTTGGCCTACTTTTGGGTAGCCCAAGCCATGTTCCAGGCTACTGCAGTCTCTCTGTACTGGTAACTCCTCAGCAAAGGCTGACAGACAGACCCCTCTCTATATTCTGTTTGCCCCAAGAGCTGGGTGCAGCGCTGGGTGAGGCATTTCTGCAATGCAGCCACGAGCTGCATCCTGCCCTTCCAAGGGGAGTTAAAGCACTGAAGCTCAAGACACATCCTCCAGCTAAAATTCTGGTCTTCACCAATATGCTAGCAAGTCACTTTTAGCACATTACTGAGTTGCCATTGCAATCAACAGATTTTGGCAGGCAGCTCATGCGATTTTAAAGCTGTAGCCATCCATTATGAAGAAAAAAGAGTCACCGACACTGCTGTTAAGAAAGGAAAATTAAAAGATGAGTAACACAGTGAACCCTATAATACTGTGTCCTGTAGCTTCACAGGTATCCAGAAAGGCACAGGTTTATGGTAAGCTGTTTCCAGGACTGCTGACATGACTGAAGATGCTCACATTTGATGCTTTAGATTAGTTAGGAAGAGAATTAACCCAGTGTTGTTTTGCCTCTGATTCAGGGAGGTAAAACAACATCTGAGGTATGGAAAAGAATAGGTGTAACAGCAATTGAAATGTCATTTTCAACATGGTAGAAGGGCTCTTATACAGAAGATTAAACACCAGTCTTGCGAAATATTTCTCCATGGATATTAGTCTGGCACAGAAGCAGCAAAAAGTGGGGGAAAGAAAATAACAGACCTCAAATTGATCAGCATGAGTAACTGCTTCCTCTTGGAGTACATGGAGTGCAAAGGCAGAGTTGTCCTTGGAGTGTTTTCAAGGCATCCAAGGCATGTCCATATATTTCTTGAGTACCGTTAAATCCCCAGCAAGCTTAAGGCTGCCAGCGTACCTTGCCCATTTCATAGCTTTTGCCCAGAGTCAGATCATCTCCACACACTTTTGATATCCTGGAAGGGTCAACACACAAGCACACCCCACAGGAGGCATCTGGGGTGGCTGAAAGGAAAACAGCCACCTTCTGGGTGAAGTTCTGTGTTAGGGACTTTCACTACCATGCGCGTCACTGTCGCGGCAAAGACAAGGACAAAAATGAGCACAAGAGGCCTTTCAATACCATTCCAACAAACCTCCCACAGCCACGCCACCAGAAAACCCGTGTGCCCCATCTATTCGTCTGCAACAGTGCCAGCTTTCCAAATGTAACTGGGAGGATCAACGGCAACAAACCATCAATTTTGTTCTATTTTCTTTATGTCTGTGGTGATTCTATATGACAGTTCTCATGCAGCAGGGGACATCTCATGGAGTCTGAATCCAGGCTACGGCACCATGAGTTGAGATTCTGCAATTCTACCGCTTCTGGGGAAAAGCAAGGGTGACAGGTGTCAGTAAAAACACCTACAGACATTTGAAAGAGCTAAAACAGACGAGCCATCACATGAAATGGTGAAAGAACCACTGGAACCTGAGGCCCATTTCGTAATGGGCAAAATTTGCCTTGAACTCCTGTCTTACACGAGTCGCTCAGCCTCACAGCTCACGATACTGAGGGATGCTGCGGTCAGTGAGAAACGTCTGACATCGTCGTGTCTTGGATAACACATAAAGATATCTCTAGCATTGAAACATGAAACAATAAAAGTAACTGATGCTATTAAATAACAAAAGTAAGTTTATTTTATCAACATTATAAATATTTTCTTTCCCTCCATTTAACTCCAGAATGAGATAGTAAAACCGGTACAATGGAACAATTCAGGAGCTCCTCAGTTCTACTGAAAAGGGTCCCCTTTAATGACAAATTAAAATGGAAAAAGACATTTCGTCAGCCCAGCAACCCCGGTAGCTTAGCATCCCTAGGTACTTTGTCATTCAAATAGCACAGTTCTGCAAGCGTGTGCGCGTGTGTGGGAGTCTATATATATGCATACTGATATTTATAAATATACATATATATAGTAATATACACACATGAACAGACACAGCCACAGAACAGACACTTTTAGCAGATCCGAATGTTTTACGGGGACCTTCAGTGGGTTCCCAGCTGCACGCTGAAGTTCAGGCCCCGCACAGCGCAGGCGCAACGGCACCGTACTAAGCTAGACCCAAAGTGCTCACGAGATTCAATACGTACGTGTCAACCCTTAACTGCTGCTGCTGGCGGCTGTCCAAAACCAAGAATCCCACGGCACCTGAAGAGGGGATAAGGAATAATCCTGCAGCATCCTGGCCCCAAACCTCTCCCCTCGGTGAACCAACTTCTGATGTCCCTGGCTGTGTGTGAGCCATCGCAGAAAACAATACACACGCTCTGTTATCTGCAAACGCAACACGCTGCCAGCACCTAACGCGTTCTCTGTGCGGTGCTTTGGGACACCTGGAATATTAAAGGCACTACATACAGCCAGCTCCTGTCCTACCTCCAGCGCTGGGGTTTATTTTCATCCTGCAGTCACTGTCTCCTACTGAGCACACAGCGTGGACGGCTTTCCAGAGGCACAACAGGCTCACTCTGATCGCAGCGTCGCGCTCCAGCTGCCGGGGAAAAAGGCAAGGCAGGCTCTCCCGTGTGCTCTCAGCTCCTTTGAGCAGTCTCAATGGCACAAAGGAGCTCAAGAAATCTGCCTGTCCTGCCCAGCTGCTCCGGAGCCAGCCCCTGCTGCGGCCAGCCCCTGGGCACGAGGGACATCCCACCGAGGGGAACGCCACTGGGGATAGAAATGGACAGTACCCAGATCCCTTTCCATAACGCACCTGTGCCTCTGGGAGCTGCCTGAGATTACAGCAAGCCTTTACTGCTCCACCTGCTTCACGGGACTAAAGGACGAGGGAGCTGCAACGGGCTCCCCGACCATCCTCCGCTCAGGCACCAGTCTGCTCAGCACAGGACAGAACCCAGCCCCCGGTGTCACTGAAGCTTCCTCCACGTCTCACTTCGGTAAAACAAAGCATAAAGATAAAACTGATACTAATATAATTCTTATTTTTCATCAAATATATAGAAATATTACAGCAATGTCTTTCCTCACAGCTGGGAAAAGATGCAAGGCCTACCGTGAAACCACAGCGTGAGGATCTTCCTTGTGGAAATTTCACATGCACCAGAATAATACTCTGATTTTTTATTTTAACAGTTGCCAAATTCTTTTCTAATATATACACATATTAACCTTCACCACAAGACCCTGGATGATTATCAAGGGAAGGAATTTGGCTTTCATATTTTATTTTTTAAACAAGAAAGGTAAAGACAGAAAATAAGACAAAATACATTTCATGTCGCCATTGATCTATAGATTACAAATATATATAGTTTCCTTCCAGAGGAAGAAATACTAAAGAAATATTTTGCTCATATCAAATGAACTTTTGAAAACAGAAAAAAATAAATTTTTTCAGCTCCTCCCTCTCTGCCACAACAATCACTCTTGTTTAAAAAAAAAAAAAGAAAAAGAAAAAGAAAAGAAAATAATTGCGTTCTTTTCATTTCCATAACTTCTATCAAGGAAGAAAAACTTCTCTGAATAATGACCTGAGTTATTTTCATTGTCTCCAAACTGCACGTAATCCCAATGATCTCCATCCACCAGAAACCTACACCTAGCAAGGTGCGTGAAAACAAACACCGGTGGATCTTTCAAAACAAACAACAAAGCAAAATTCAAAAATGTATTGCAAGAATTATGCCAAAATGTGGGCCATGAGTGTCTTCATGGGAACTGGTCAGACGCAGGGGAGGTGGAAGCTCTGCTGTTTCTGGCAGCTGAGTTCTCTGTCGTGGGTGAAAACCTGCAGGTGAACATTTTGTGTACGCCTGGGTGTATTTGTGTTTCTCTTCTTTTGTGATTATAATCTTTGAGGTAAGACAGGGAACAGACGAGTACAGAAGACACGGCTTGCCTTCACAGCAGCTAAGCAGCTTTGCATTTCTGAGCCTATAGTGGATAACGAGGTGAAGAGCTGCTGCTTGTCCTTCTCCAGTGGAACAGCCTCTCTGAAACTCCAGCCCTCTGGGCAACTGGACAGCTTACAGGTTCAGCCAAAGAAGGTTTTCCCATTCCCAGTGCGACCGGGGCGGTGCTCGTTCGCTTGCTGACAGCAGCGAGCCCAGGCTGACCGCTGATGTCCTAGGTCTCCTTCCTACCTCTGGCCTTAACGCAAAGGGGAGCGGGCCCATAAGTCAGTCCATCAGAACCCCCTCCATCTCGCACAGATCTCTCCCCAGTGTGAAACTCATCTTTTCAAGGGTGAAAAATAGCTATCAATTTTTAGACAGGCCCGAAACCTGAGCAGAATCAGGTCAGCCATTATACGCACGATGGTGGCGTTAGAAACCTTACTGGTAACTTTCTGCTCTGCCATACAACGTGATGTATCCCCATAACTCGTCCACACAAACGACTGTTTCAGGAAGATACCATAACCATACACCCAGCAACAGCGAGGAGGTTACGTTTTGTTACTGCCGTATATCTAGCTGTACCCCACACCTTGGGAAACAAGGCCATAGGCAGAGTCCTCTCCCAAAAGTGAGAAAACCCCCCGGTGATTGAGCACTGAGGAGACAGCTTCCAAGAGGACACCACAGGAGGGAACGCAGCTGGTAAAAACATTGGCTTTTTCCTCAGGGCATCCAGAGCTCCTCAGATTTTTTGCTACTGCCTGACCATTTGTGAAGACTTAACACAGAGACAACAGGTACTATTTAACTGATGAGAAGTGAGGGAAATAGGAGAATAAAAGGAATGCAGGAAACTGTGGGGTGGAGGAGGCCCTGGTTGGGTGTTTTAATGTCCCAGTTAGTTTGGATCCCCCACACCCTCTTTTCTCTTTCTTTCTTTTTTTTTTTTTTTTTAATAAATTGTACAGATGAACATGGGAGAAGTTCATGCTACTTGCTGGAAGCAATAAAGGTAAATTTCTGTGGCCCATGGATTCCACAGACCTTTGAGTGTCCTGTCTCATCCATCATGGGCTAACTTATGGAACCTAATTGTCCCGTGGCAAGACTCAGTAGCCCTTAGAAACTGGTGGCATGTCCTCAGGTATTTTCCACGAGAGCGAGCGACACATTGATTCCATCAGCTTCTTCCTCACACGATGCCCGAGTGCCTCAGGTGCAGCCTTGCGATTTCCAAGGATTCCTCGTCGAAGTTTTCACGCATCAGACTGCTGTCTCCAGATCCTCGTGTGAAACCATTTGGTAGTTTTGTCGACTCTCCAGGTAGGAGGCCAGATCTGGGTCACCAGCTTGCTGAGCCCTGTCACGAGGAGTCTTACCCTATAATAAAGAAACAAGAAGAGAAAGTATTGGGCTAGCATATTTAGAAGAACAGATGAAAGCACAACCCAGAGAAATTACTACAGGAAGGACAGAAACAAATTTGGAGAATTTACTTATTTTATTGTACAAGTTGGCGATAAGTTTTTCTATCAGAGTCATGAGATTCTGAAGATTTTCAAAGTCCTTGTGTGGTTTACGACAAATCCCGCAGTTCTGCAAGGACACGTTATTTGATACATAGCACTGAACGGCTCGCACGCCGAGCGCGGAACTGATTTTTCATTCTAGGACGACAATCCCTATGTGAATGAATGTGACGCACAGTACTAGCAGCTAGCACTTGACAGCTGCACTCCGCAGACTACACACATTGCTAAGGACGTGCAGAGAGAGATGCCCAACATCTGAGATGACTTCAATGTGTCTCAGTCTATCTCAAGCACAAACCATTTTTCAATGCATCAATTTACTACTCCGTCATCTGAGCTACCTTCAAAGGACTGTTAAATCGGACCACAAGTCTTGATCCTAAACTACGAAAAAATATTGGAAACACGTTAATGTATCTCCACAAAAACATTACTCGGATTTCTGGGTAGATGAAGATTAACAAATCAGAAGCCACTTTTCTGGATTGCAGCTGTTGCAGAAATTATCTTTTGCAATGTGCAGGAGTCTCACCTGAAAAAGAGATGATCTCTCTTCCCCTTACAGGCTACCCCCCACAGCACTGCATGCTAGGAATTGCTTCTCATTGCCTTGCTGCAGCAAAGGTGCTTCTGACTCTGGAACCCAGAGATCCAGCCACCTCTCAGCTGCAGACCCCAGGATGCCTATGTTCAGAAGCACCAGAGGGGCAGCTTCTGGACTGTGTTCCCAAGTGACCAGATTGTTGTATCGACAGAATACTCCTAGGGTTTAATTTTGCCTAGACTGCTTTCTCGGCCAAGCGCACACCGAGAGTGGGTTGTGGTTAGTGTCACATCAGTGAGCATAGGGGCAATCAATGGCAAAAGAAAACAGTTCGCCATCCTCACAAAGCAAGTCAGCCACAATAATCAAGCCTCACAGATGCTATGCAACCACGAACCAAGACTCCCCCAGGTGGTCCTTGCCCACAGGCCTCTCTTTTGACCGCACAGGAGGAGGATGCTGCTGTGCCATGGAGATGCCTCATTCACACCCAACGCACCAAACAGTTTGAGGCCAGGCTCTCACTATGGCAAAGATGACCCACGTTGGGGACTGAAGTTTCTTGTACTTGTTCAAATCAGTACAGTTTTGTAAATAAAAATAGCTCGTTTAAAAAGAGCTGCTCTTGGCAGACACGAGGAAGCCTCAATCATGCACACAGCAGGGACGGATGCTGATCGGTCCTGCTTGGCTGCAGTGTTTTATAACTGGTTGACGGGGCTGGGTTACCTTGGAGTCTGTCTTTCTCAGAGAGGCTCCCGCATCCACCAGGAGCTGGCAGACGGCACGGTGGCGCTGGCAGGCTGCCTTGTGCAACGCTGTCTCACCCCTAGGCCAAAGCACAGAAAGCAGCCGTGAGACACATCACACCAATGCACATTTACGGAGTATGAGCTGCGGAGGGTGCGGAATTGCTGCGAGGTTCCCTCTTGCTGGCAGAGGTAGAATTGTGCACTCTCTCCCTCAGCATCTACCTCCTTTGACTCAGCAGGAAAGCCTGCAATGCACAAGTAGCAGACGAAGGACTTCTGAGGTGTGGGAAAGAAACATGTACATGTTTTATGTATTCAAAGGACTGAATGTCACATTCCCATCCAACCACCAGTTCTGCTAGCTGCTGAAAAGGCGAACAAGCCACTTTCTTATTTCACAGCAGGCAAAACAGCAACAGTGTTTGCTTCTTTCTCCTATTGCTTTCCTCAACCTCATTCTCGGGCTCATCCTAGAAGAATCGTGCCCATCAAGGCCATGACCGGTGTACTTGCTGCCCTGCTTTTGATGCTCTCATACATCCAAGAGAGCAGGGTAAGAGGTGTGGTTTTGTTTTCCACTGCTGGACTGGTGATCTGTAGGGGAAGCTTCAACACATGCTTTTCAAAAGCGAAGGCTGTGTAGTGGGAGCAGACTTATTGCAAAGCTCCTCACTCCGACTGGGGCTACCTGTAACAGGATTCTGAGACTGACTGTAGTACCAAGGTTAAAGAAATCTGTCAAGACTTGCCTAGGAAGAAGAGGAACGTATGCTTTGAGTGGGCTGAAAAGGTGTCCTTAATACTAATGTCCAACAAGTAGGGCCATTACATAAACCTCCGAGATAACAAATGATAATAAATACACATAGCAGGACAAACCTTGCACCTACCTACCCAGAAAGTGAGAATGCATAAAGGAATTTCAGCCTCAGTCCACGACAGCCTAAGTTCAAATATTAATAGGCAGAATCACAGAATCACAGAATAGTAGGGGTTGGAAGGGACCTCTGTGGGTCATCTAGTCCAACCCCCCTGCCGAAGCAGGGTCACCTACAGCAGGCTGCACAGGACCACGTCCAGGCGG
>Ga0065711_1007034_pt1 | contig 29337 bp, 16 predicted proteins | sample Hoacrofraction12_FD_59098 | JGI IMG/M metagenome (GOLD analysis project Ga0065711, IMG submission 59098) | Hoatzin crop microbial communities from Cojedes, Venezuela - Epithelial fraction 12 v2 (version 2) | ecosystem: Host-associated > Birds > Digestive system > Esophagus > Crop | place... | reverse complement strand
GGGGGGGGGGGGGCGTTAGAGGAACACAATCAGAGACTATATTTAATTAATTGTAGGTTTTGTTATGAAATAAATAAAAACCCCTGTTAAACTTCTTTTTCAATCCTACATGAAGCATGAGGAGATGAACCAGGAATAAAATACATTAAAATTAAGCATGGAAACTTCGGGTTTAGTCTGCAAGGAAAATATTCCAGAGACACACTGTTAGGCTTGCAACAAATTCCCCAGCATACACTGAAGAAGCATCTTCATTTGATGCACCTAAATGGAGGCAAAAGCAGTTTTACCAAGTGAGCTATTTGGTAATCAATAGGAATTTTTCAATGTGATAGTCTCTTGTCCTCTCACCATCACAAGGGTAGCCGCTGCATTAACAGTTACTTGCTGACTTCCATCTTACAGTGGTAAAAACGATGTAGTTGCTTGTTTCTCGGGAGCTGGACTAGACTGATGTCCAAATAGAGGGTGTATATAACACTAATGAGTTGTCACAGTTGAATTCATTTCTATTTGCTGCCAGCTGGGCTCTAATAAAAAGGATATCAGCAGAGTTGCACCACATGCAAGTAAGGATTTTGTTGTACAACGGACTTGCTCACACCACTGTGTGCTGACGCCGACTTATCTGCAGAGCACATCATGTTCTGCCTTCTCTACCCAGAACCACAATAAAAGCCATTTAATAGTTTTTAAATGTCTATGGATGTTAAGAAGGAGAATTCTTTCCCCACATTCCCCAAAATACCTCTTATCCTTTTCCTTCTTGTATTATTCTTTCACATTTTGGTTGGAATAGGGCTGAATATTGATAACGCAGGAATACACAGTCCAGCCCTCTTCACAGTTGATTCAGCACCAAACAACGGCAACACTGCTGTTTCAAGGAGCAGTGAGGTCAGTTACTCAGAGGAGAAAGAATGATTTCAGAGGTATAGTAAGAATTTGATTTAACTTTTAAAAGATGCTGCCTGAAACTTTAGGACCAGAAGATGTTGTGGTTGGTGCAGTCAATACATTGACCGCAGCTCCCTGAAGCAACTCTTTTACAGCAAGATGGAAAGTTTATTAATGCTACAAAAAAAAAAAAGTTGTTTCGGCCACAAAAGCTGCACCTCTAGCAAAGCCACAGCCAACCTCAAAGCACCTTCCACAGCAAAGCAAACCTTCTGCAGCTGGAGCTGCGTCTGGGCTAAGCGAAGAGCACCTGGTTGTAGCTGGTAATAGTGGTAAATGACCCCTTCAGATTGAGATGAGGGTGCAGAGTCTCATGCTGCTGCATAAGTAAGAGATCATGGACTTGGAGAAGAATTAGATGTCTTCTGAGAAAGAACACCACTGTCATTGTTGCTGGTAGGCAACACCATAGTAGGACCTACAGGAAAGAAGTGTAGACGATCCACAAGCATGGACAAAACCTAATAAGAAAAGGGGACAAATGAGCAGGACTGCTGTTAGATCAGCTCTGTCTTGCGGATGAACTGTCAGGGGAGAAAGTCTTACTGGAAGAGACAAACAGCAAGTCCACCTCATCTAGCATTACCTGTCTGAATGTCTCATTATTTTATACGCCCATTGTTTGGCTTACACGATCAAAAATGCCCAATTAGTTGCCAAGTGAGGCAAAACAGAAGCCGGGACTGTTCACCAATCATGACGACAAACCCACAAATTCCCTCTGGATCAATTATTGACCTCTGAGCGCTGGTGAGAGGGCATCACCTGGGAGCCAGCTTCTCCAGGTGATGCTGCTGGCCTCTTCAGGGATGGCAGGCATGGGTCACCTCCTGGTACTTTCACTACTGGCAGTAAACTCATATTCCCATTTAATAGACTTGTAAATTGATGGAAAAGTTGTTTGCAAGTGATGAGAAGAACTAACAACTTCAGCCTAACTCTCCCTGATTCCTGCTACAAGAAAACAGGAATTTCCATCAGCAGAAACGCATGTGAAAGCTGGAAGTGACAAAAGGGTATTGAACTAGCAATGTCTGTGCATACCACTTCAGCACTAAAGCCCAGCCTCAGCACTTACCAACATTGAGCTGAGGCATCTGCAATGGCAGCCCATCACCTGAGGCTCACGCTGTGGCTGCCATTCGCCATTTGCTGCGATACAAGTGACTACAGAAGGGGCAGGAGAGAGCAGCTTCGAATACATCACCTGAAAACCCTGCTCGTTGATTAGCGGTGGGACAGCCCAGGTCAGAGCTGTAAGACTGAAATCCAATCTGCAGACTGGCTGATAAGTGAGGGAAAGCCCAGCACTGAGCACAGGACAACAGCCAGGCAGGAGAAAGGGTCTCCAGGTTGTCACTGGCTCCAAGCTGTAACACAAAGACCATGGGGACAAGGAGCACAGCAGGAAACTGAAACCCCTACATACCAACTTCCTTTGTTTGGCAGATCTCCGGGGTGTTAAAACTGCTCTCCAACATTATTTAGCAGTAGCTTGGATGTCAGCACTTACATACCTTGACATACAGAGACGTACGCACAAACCAAGCTTAACTGTTTGCCCTCCTCTGCCCTGCCCTGCAGCACTCACATCGCTCTTCCTTTCCCTTTAGTCTGCGACACATTGCTTGGAGCATTTCTCTTTCTCCATCTCTTCAGTGCTTGGATTTTTCTCTTCTTTTGCAAAAATGTTTACTAAGTAAAGCCTGCTGCAGTTTTCACTCTCTTGGTTCATCGCTTCACCTCGCTGGTTGGCTTCTTTCTTCATCACTTTTTCTTAATTCGTTCTCCTCCCTTCTCTCCATGCATTTCTCAAGGGACTTTGTTCTTCTTGTTCCCCCTCCCCTGATTCATTTCCAGTTCCTTTGCTCTTATTCCTGTTCCTCAGCTCAATCCTCTATAGTTGAAGCTGCTTGGAAAAATCAACATTCTTTCACTTTTTCAAAACTCTCCTAACTGGAGCAGTGGCTGAAAAAAAAACCCAAAAAACAACACAAAACCCCACCAGCATATCTTCTTTTTCTCCATTAACTAATAATTTAAATATTTTCACAGAAAAGAAAGACTTTGCTTACAAGTCTGTTAATCAAAAATCCAGCTGAAAGCGTTCTGTCAGCTTCGGTTACTGCCACCTCCACACCACACACATCCTTCCTTGTCACCCACTCACCCTGACACATTTTATTCCTCTCAGGTCACATTCGGTCAGGTTCACACACAGACACACATATATACACAAAGTTTTATTTACACTCACATATCTGCATGCATGCACAGACACTTTTTTTCACTAAAAGGTGCAGGAACTTTGCCCATTCCTATTCGATTTGTGCTGGAGATGGGAGGGACCCCAGGAGCTCGCCTGTCTGGCCCAGAAGGATGGGGAGGGAAAAAAGCCCCATGTCATTATGTCAAGGGAAAAGATTGTGACTTGTTTTTCAAGATGAGGAGACATGACTAATCCCAGATTCCCCAGGACCTGCACAGACTGAAGGTCAGTCACAACATGCCGTAAATCTCCAGTTCTACACTGGTATCTCAAACACCCTGCAGGAAATCCCAGCGGTTTCCACTGTGTGCCCATACCCTGGCACATTCCCCCAGCATTTCACTTCTCAAACTATCACCCACATACTACAGCAGGTCCTCAGGACATTAGAAAGACATTTTAACATGATTTAACAGAACAAAAATTAAACCTGAAGTAAATAAAAGTAGACGAACATCCACATTTCAACCCAGTTTGTTGATGTGTTTGTGTAGAGGAATACCCTTGAGGCTGCTCTGCAGAAAATGGCCTTTGAGTTATCTGGTGGGGTTTTTTTTCTTCTGAAAAACTTAGCTGGTAATTTGACTCAGAAGAGACTAAAACACTCCTCTCTACAGAAGGGACAGTCCTACAGAGGTGTCTGATCTCAGTGACCTTCCAAGAAGGCTGAGAAGGAACTGAGGCTGAGATATTAGCTAGTACAACCGAGAGAAAAACCAATGGCCTATTTGGCTGATAGAGAGTTTCACAAATAATGGAAAATAACTATTCCTAATAATGAAAAAAGAAAATAAAAATTTCACCCTTTCCACCTAGAGGCTTCAGAGCTCTAGCTCCTACAGGGTTGGAAAACTGTCCCTTAGCAAGGCAGATGATTGCAGCTTCCAAAATGCCCAGCGACTGCAGAACTGCCCAAAAAGCAGGTGATGCAGATGATAGAGGACTGTCAGACAGCCCAGCCTGAACCAGTTATTAACTCTAGTAGTTAATGATTTGCCCCAAAACTCTGTTAGATGAGAAGGAATGCAGTCTTAGGGGTCTCTCATCTGACGCCCCTAGCCCTGAATGCATTGACCCTAGCTACCAAGGAGGGTCCCACAGCCATGCAACTCTTAGTGAGGACATGTTAAAGTGTCAGAGGACATGTTCATGTATCAAGGAGGAGGAGAAGGCCTTCCCCATCGCCCAGCCATTCATCCATCCCACCATTCCTCTCCCCCACACCCCAACTTCTTCCCTCTCCTAGCCTCAGGGCATTGAAGGGGATGTTGCAAATGCCTTCTTGGCTAAATCACCTAACTTCTCTCAGCTTGAAAAGAAAGAACAGTAGATAAACCTCAAGTGCCGCCTACTTGTTCACCCCTTCCAGTAAACACCAGATCTGGGGGATAGATTAGTGGTTGCAGTACTATAAACAAAAAAGAACATGACAAGAAACATCCAACTTTACACAAAATAAGGATTTGGATCCATAACAATAAAATGCTCTGGAGCTAAGGTGAAAAACCCACATTTGCCTTGATCTTAAATTCACTACTCTTTGTGGGCAAGGATGTAAAGGGCTTCACCATGGTAGCTCATCCTTCTCTAACAGACCATGCGCACTACAATGGCCTAGCACAACAGGGTGGTGTCAGGGTGAGGGGAGAGTCAACCAGAGTTTCACTCTCATTATCGTCATTTTTGTTCTTTCTTGGATTTGAATTATGTCCTTTCAAGTTGCTTTACTTTAATGTTGGATTGTTGATTTCTTCCTTAGTTTAACAGTAATCTAAACAGATAATAAACACAGCCCATCAGGAACAAAAAAAACTGTAACAAAAATTCTTGATATAATCAGGACTTTGACTCTAGCAGGCTCAATGACTTCTTCAAAGGACTTATTGATATTCATATAGCAAAACATGTCTGTACCAATAATGATAATTAAGTGCTATATGCCTTTCATCCAAGGATCTCAAGCTGTAGCTCACAACAACACTGTGAATTAAATATGGTCTCTCCATTTCACAGAGATTTTGTCTACAGCCGGAGAGCAGCTCAATAACAGCATGAGGAGCAAGGCACACATTCCCTGGGGAGGTGTGGAGAAGGAGTTTTTCTGCTCCCATTATAGTATCTTTACCTGTGCTCTACGCCCCATGTATACATAAGTCCTTTCTCTTTCTTTTGTCCATCTACAACATATGGTAACAAAAAAAAGACCCAAGTTTCCTAAACCAGGGGCCAATCCTGATAAATCTGTACTGTCCAATAGGAAGGAAAGATTTCCGCCTCCCCAGGAAGCCCCACAGAACCGCTGGTGTCCACCCAGGGCTCCAGCGTGCTGCAACCGGGCCAACACGGTGATGGAAATGGTCCACCTCCTCCTTACTCTCAGGTTCAGAGCTCAGCCTTTGTCCAGCACTTCACCTGATCTATCCTTTTACCAGTAGCCAGTGTTGTTGGTTGAGCGCAGTGCTATCAAACTACCTCTTAAGAGGCAAGAGGCAAAAAATTTGACATATGGGGCCAGTGCTCTACAAGAGCAGCCGTAACTCCTTCTTGGTACCATGGTCACTCTCCATAGCAGTGCCCTGCTCTCTGCGAGCCCCACACCAGGTACATGGCTCAGGGGACCGGCTCCCTTGTTACCAGGGAAAAAACCTGGGCTGCAAAGCTGCACACCTGAATCATGCTGCTCTTCGAGGAGCATCCAGCCTTTGCTTTGCATAGCAGTGGCTGCTCATGCCTGGCAACACTGAAGTCTGGTCCTGTTCACCAAGGAGGAAATGGGCAGGGTAGAGGCATGAGCTAGCCCATGCTGTCATCAACAAGTTGTCCAGATTCTTCTGCACTGCCTAATACCCTCAGTTGCCCTTAAATTATACCAGCATGAGCCTCAAGAAGTGCAGGAGCTAAATGTCTTTCGTTCATTCATAGAATAGAATAGAGTAGAACAGCATACAATACAATATAATACAATAGAAGAATAGCATATTTCAGCTGGAAGGGACCTCCAACAATCATCTAGCCCAACTGCTTGACCACTGCAGGGTTGACAAAAAGTTAAAGTGTGTTATTAAGGGCATTGTACAAATACGTATGTTGACAGGCTTGGGGCATCAACCACCTCTCTAGGAAGCCCGTTCCAGGGTCATTGGATCATTGGATCAGCAGTGAAAGTGGGAGTGCTGGCAGGTCCCAAACTACACGTGGTCATCCTTCGCAGAATTTTACTGAAAAGGCATGGAGATTATCCTAGTATTCCAGATATCACCTATATAAATAATCAGCCTCACAGCTGAAAATGCATCAGAAAAACATTCAAGAGCCTTTTAAAGATGCTTGTCTTTTTATTTCATCTTCACACTCTTGCTAACTTCTTCTGTTTGTAATCAGCAGTCATGACTCAAGTCTTTTGGCACAAGGACTGGTTTTTACTATGTTGTATTAAATTCAGTTGAAACTCAAACTTTCTATTTTAAAGAAGGTTCAACCTTTGTTTTCGTGACTTCTTGTAACAAAAGGAAATACCTCCAAATTCACCAGAATTTGTTTTACATTTAAGATTTTGAAATTTCATTTCAGAATCACATAGCGATATTTCATGCTTATGTAAATTACATGCTTATACACCAATTACAATTCAAAATGTTAAAGCCCACTGACCTTGTTACTGTGCATTACTGAAATGTTATGAAATAATGTAAGAAAATTTTAAAAACAAGAATGTGTGCAAAAGGAACCAGTTTGGGGAATGACAGCTTTGCAACAAATCTTGTAAATACTTTTTTCAGTGAATCAGTGCTTCCCAAGGCAAAAAAAAGAAAAAAAAATTTCACTCAAAGTAATGAAGCAGCTTAAGTCTATAGCTGCCTTTGGAGTACACAGGTCTCAGTCTGTCTTGAACCGCCCTGTCATCCCGGGAAGCTCAGGTAATTCCCAGATGCAACTCAGTGCACAGAGCTCAGAATGAATGGATACCAGCCAGTTCCCCTGCCACCTTTACAATGTACCTGCTCAATTTTACCTTCTGATTGTAATTCTCAGTCCAACCCTCAAGCGGACAACACCTAAGGAAAGTTTCTTATCTGTTTCTCTGCCTGTCCTCAGTGTGAAGTTTATGAACTGCACCCGCACTTGCTACAGGGCTGCCTCTGCCTGCAGCTGGCAGCCAGCACCACGCTGCTGGGAACTGGTCCTTGGCTCATTTTTCCCAGCTTCAAAACCAAAGCAAACCTTTCCCATCAGAGGGCCAAATCCTGCCAACAAGTAACTCGATCCTTAAGACTGGATCACTGCTGAAGTTCCGTGTAAGGATCACGCTGCTCTGGACTCCTGCCGCTGGAAAAACGTGATCTGTGCACAGTAAGTGCTGGTGGGATCAGGCACACACCTCCTGCGTTTGGCTGAGTGAAGTGCAAGCAGGATTTTACGGTGATTTCAAAAGCAGATGAGAAAACCTTTTCAGTCCGTGCAGCACGGCCTCATTCCTCCAGGGAATGTCGTGTCTCCTGTGCCATGTACCTTTGTATTATGTCTCACATCTTTAAAAGCACCAACAGAAAAGCACCAACAGAAAAGAACCAACAGAACAAACTTCACCTCAGAGACCTATTGCCTTTTTTTTCTCCTTAATATCACTACCAGAATTTGATGAAAAGCTTTTTATACTGCAGTAAGATTTACTGCTGATTGGTATTACCAGCTCTGACTATTCCCACATGTCCCTTCACTGGGAAGTGATGCTCCTCTGTGAGGTCTGACATTAACTTTTAATGCTGCCACCAAGAAGGACACTCATCTGTAAAATTGCAGGCAAACAACAGGCTTAAGTAGTAATTATTTTAACCTAGTTTATTCCAGCCTAAAAGATAACAATGGCTGCTGCATCTAGCAGAGAATGACATAGATGCCACTAAGGTCACTAAGATGCTCTGCGTCTTTTCTCCTGTTGCCATGCTTGTACAATTAAAAAAAATTTCCTACACACTAGGTTTGGAATTGGTTTGTATTAAGGATCTTCTCCTTCGTATCTTACAGCTTTTTTAGTTGGGAAACAGAGATGACAATTCCCTACCTGCTTCAGAGTGAACCCACAGGAAGGTTACGTGAAGGAGACATCTTTGAACCACTGGCTCTAAAAGCACCAAACTTCACTCCTGCCCTGAAATAACAGGCTCACCAAACCATCTAAAAGTAGACACAGGCTTGTCAGTCTCTTAACTGGGGCCAGTCTTCAAGGAGAAGCAGAAATCCTGTGCTGGGCTACCAGCTCTAGTGGGAAAAACAGACGTGTAACTTCCTCCCTGTCTGTTAAACCAACATTTCACCCCAGCTTTCTAGGAATTGGGAGGTGGTGCAGTGCCAACAAGCAGGTATTTCCTCCTGGGTCCCTTAACACAGGTCTCTTCTCATGCTGAACACCAAACCAGTTCAGCCTGGTCCCGCAATGCTGCTCTGACATGAACTCCAGCCTGCATTGGAGAAACATTTGCACTGGAAACCTCATGCTTTCTATGTCCATGCTTGGTCTTAGAAAAAAATTAGCTCAGCTACAGTCCAAAGGAGCCCTTTTACGGCCAGCATATGCTCCGGCAGCCTGCCAGCAGTGCTCTTCTAAGCCATCCAGCAAAGTGACACCATCAGTTACAAGATCTATGTGTGTCAGGTCACTGGGTTATAAAACAGAAGTGTCATAAGCATGTAAGGACATGGTTTGGGCTCTCTGTGAGAGAAGATCAAATTATTTTTGTGGAATCAGATTACTCTCTTGGGATATATACCAGTGGGAAAGGGCCACTGCATTGTAATAACATTTCTACTGGGAAGTATCAGTTCCAATATTCAGAATCATTAAAAACCCCTGAAACTGATAAAGACCTGAATCGATGGGATGTTACCATTACACTGCAGCTAGCACGATGGTGAGGTACTGTGTGCTCGGATGGAAAAACCCAGCTTAGACTGTACGCTGTGCTGTGTTGGACTACAGTAAAAATCAGAAGTCGCTCTTTCCACAGGAAATGACAGCAACAAGATGAAAACCATGGTAATAAGCAATACGACTCTCCCACGCGTTACTTCCTAATAACACCTAAGAATGCACACATTTGTAGCATGTTTCAAAAATGTTAGCTCCGTCACAAACCTATCATGAGCAATGAATGTCCCTCTGAATCGGCCCTCCTGTCCTTCAAACAAAACTGAGGACCAGGAGAGTGACAGAGGCTGAGAACTACAACATGGGTAAGGAAAAAAAAAAAAAAGGGAAACATGCTGAAAGAATGAAACCAACACGTGTAAAGAATCGATACATCGTGCTGATATACGCAACGCAACCTGCATGGGTATTTTTAAAATAAACTTCATGGTAGAGAGAATGACAAATTCTCGGGCTAGTGATACAGCTGTGAAACCTCAACTGCTTAAGCTATACAAATATACGTTAAAAAGAAGTGGCCCTTATCAATAATCTTCTTGATTAAAATTTGAGGAAGACTGCTAGGGTAATTGCTGTTTCAGAGTTGCACTTCTGTAGTGGTCAGTTATCCCTGACTATGGTGGTAACCACTTGGTGAGATGAAGAGCAGAAGCAAAGTAAAGCAATACTAAACAATAAAGCATGGGGTGGGGGTGGGGGATAAACCCCTAAAAGAAGGTCAGACAAATGTAAAAAAGAAAGAAGGAAAATTACACAGATGCTGATAAGTTTCTGAATTGCAGTGCAAGAGATTACAGAAGAACCCATCCTCCCCAAGCCCCCTTCTGCTCTCCCCTCTCCTCCTTATCCTTCTCCGCAAATAAAAATGTAACTTTTATTTATGCCTATACGTAAGTGCTGACAATCAAACACATTCCACCCAGCTTCTGGGTAAGCCAGCACACTGCAGAAAAACAAAAAAGCCATTATTTGGGTGGATTAATCAGTCTGTATTACTGACTTGACTGGTGCCTTTTTTATTAGCAGCTGTTAGAGCAGGGATCAGAGAGTGTGCTGGTGTGGTGCAGCTGTTCCACATATGCTATAAATAAGGGCTGGTAAAAGCTCATCCTATTTTTAACATTATGAAAAAAAACAAGAAGTCACAGAAATTCTCCATTAATGCCTTGTAAGTGGAACTTTTCTCCTATTCTTGACTTTAATGCCCAGAACTGAATGGACAAAACAGGCCATTCTTCAAATAATATTCATTAAAAAAGAAAAGAAAATGCAGTTTAGTAGAATTAGGTTAAGCCAGTGCAGAAGATGTAACCAATTAGTGTGTACAGCGTCTTTTTCTTCAAAAGCAGACTTAATCAGGATGAAAACAAACTATGGCAATTCTATTTCTAATAAAATTGTTGGATTACCACACCAAAGAGTTCCTCTAGCACAACCCAAAAGCTGAACCCGGCACCACGCAGCTCAGACACCACCACTCGCCCTTCCCAAAGCGGCCCTTGCTTGCCCTGTCACTGGGTTGCTGTGTGCATCATCATGTGATGATGTGAGCCCATCAGCAGCTCCTGCTCACCAGCTCCAACGCTGGAAAGGTCGACGTCGATTCAACGTGAAGGCAAACCCCCCGCTCACCTGTTTTCGGGGTCTGACACCGTCATGTTGCGGGTCACGTAGCACATCTTGAGCGGTATTGTCTTCTTGTCTCTGTGGACGGAGAGCGAAAGCTGCGACAGGGGGTCAGCAGAGGCACAACCCAAGCGGGGAGATTCGGGGGGAGGCGTCTCCCACCCGATTTCCGAAACAGGAGAGCCTTTCTTCACATAGGGGGTTGCTTCTCTCATGTATTTCACTACAGAAAAAAAAAAAAAAGAGAAGAAAAAGGAAAGTAATAAATAAGTGGATATTCGATAGTTGCATTTGTGTGAGTTCTTTGAACCCTCAGTGCTATTTATTATTTCTACTTGTCCCACATCGTGGCAATGGAAGCTGTGCAAATACAGAAGATGGAGATCTGACTGCAGCTCATCTCAGCATGATGAAATCAGTAAAAGGAGGGAAAAGAACAGAATAGGAGAAATAAGAACATACAACTAATGTAAGGCCAAGAGAGCCATCTGACCTCTACTCGACGGGCTATAAGTCTTGACGCAGCAACTCCGGTGTACAGAAGCCATGGGCTGGCTGAGGTATAGGGAAGTTTTTACGAAAGATATTCAACCGAGTGACAGTGAATTTATTATTCCCCTATCTAAAATCTCCCAGCGATACTCCCAGTGCTGCAAACTCACGTCTCGCTCCTGGTTCACGCTTGTCAGTGTTCCTGCTACTGATCTCGACAGCTATTTCTGCTTGCTGGGAAGCAGTTTTAGCTGATCTACTTGTACACATATACATGGAGTAAACAAAAACCAATTCACCTCTTAGCCTTCTCACAGGGGAACAAAATTGAGTTCGAGTCTTTCATGAGAGTGGAGGTGTCAGATCAGATCTCTTCTCAGCCTCTTCCAATGCTTTTTTCCAGTACAGATAGGAAAAGTGAATGTAGGATTCCCAAATGATCTTAATGTATGCAAAAATCAATACCTCTTTAACACTCCTACTGCATGTTCCCCTCTTTATGAAGGCAAATATTGCAGCGTTTTCCCTGGTTTTGAATTCTTTTGGCAGTTCATCACTTTTGCTTTTGCTTTTCACGTGCTTGGCAAATCTGCCAGCCACAGTCTCCTCCTCCTTCTCAAACCTGACAGAGCTCAGCCAAGAAAAGACCTCACGTTTAAGCACCCTGGTGAAACGTACATATGCAACATACACAGCTGTGGCTGCCTAACTAGCTACTGCCACTCGATTGTACTCATGACTCAAACAGCAACGAGATGAACTGAAAGGGCAGGAGCACTGTGAACTTATTTGGGGAAGTTATTAAAATGCTGTGAGAGATGATTTCAAGGAACCCGTGCAGATCATCATGTCGGCTCGGCTGAAGAGGCTGGGAATGACTGAATAACAAAAAGATGGGTAAATTACAAAAGGGCATTGTGGTGAATGAGGTTAAATAAGGGAAAGCAGGCTCAAGTTTTTAAGCTCAAAGTGGGAGCAAGGGAAGTATTCAGAGGAATGGAGCAGAACAATGATGTTTCTGTCAAAACCACAGATAAGGTGGGTAAGTTCAGCAGCACTATTTTCAAGGCACTTCATAACAGCTTTACCAAGAGAGATACCTGTGCAAAACTAGAGTCCAGGCTCTGTGAGCTTCTATTGCCATCTTTCCTCTAAAACACCTTAGTGCACATCTTGTCGTTGCTCTTTCTTTCCTTTTCAAAAAATCTGTTAACCTCAATATTAAGTACTTCTGTGTTTAGGTATTTTACCAGACATTCCTCTGTGAGAAGGATCATTTGTGATTTATCAGATATGCTGTCCTACCAACACTGCTGTTTTGATTTCTTTGACCCACACTATTCTGACTAATTTTTGAAATTCATTTCTTACCTGCTCAGGGAAGGGCTGGCATGAGATTCTATCAGGCTTCCAGAAACTCTATAGGCAAAGTGTGTTGAGATGGATATTTTGATCTTTTTGTAGACACCTGCCTGGAGTCCATTATCTAAAAACCTGTGTCACCTAACTCTCAAAACCAGTGCTCATCTTTGGGCACTCCATAAATTACCTGATTTTCAAAGGTGCTGAAAATGAGCAGTTTTAGCCAGTGCCATATTGGTTTTAGCAGTCAGCATCTCAGTTTGGATGTACTCACAGCCTTGGGGAAACAGAGAGACCGAACACATACAGATGTACTGAATCTATTCCTGTTTACACTGAACAAATATGACTTTCTCATTCATTTAGATGGGAGGAACAGCTGAAGCTGTAAAAATTATGTTTAACTGCAAACAAAATTTTGTTCCCTTTAAAACTAGATATTATCAACTAAACTGTTGGAAAAAGTCATCCAGTCAGCTTTCGAACTCTGTTACAGTGGCATGCCAGCAAATATGATGCTAAATAAAGGTCCAGGTCTCAATAGTGTAGCTATTTCAGCTGTGCTGCTTTCATCCTTTTGCAGCTGCAGCTATATGCATTCAACCTGAGCATCTTTTAATTAAGGAAAGGAGAGAGGGGCAGAAGGAGGAAGGAAGCTGAAGTGAAAAATTTGGCTCTAAATCTAAGCAAGAAAACAAAATGTGAATTTAATTCCCCAGAGATGAGGACAGAAGAAAAGAGCCGTCCCTTCCATGTGCCAACAAGCCAAGTTTCCATGCGACGCACTAGTGAATTCATGGCAGGCAGCTGCACTGTTTCAGAAAGTCTTGTGAAAGAGGAAGCAGGAGCAGGAGGAGAGAGAAGAAACACAACCTTCTTTCCACAAATTCAGTCTCAAACACAGAAAAAGCTAAGAAAATTATCTCAAGGAAAAATGTTCTATGAAAACTGCCAACTTCTGATCTCCCAGACATCTAGTTGCTACTAACTCAACAGGAGACGGCTGCTCAGACCCAGAGACTTACATGAATGAAGATCCATTAATATACTGGTAAACTGCAGAACACCATCTTCCTACAAAATTCTACAGGAGAATTTAAAATAAAGTGAACCTAGGTTTTCTGTCAAAAAAAGTATTTTAGTAGTTTTCTACTGATTACTTCTTACTTCCCACTAAAAACAAGTACAGCTCTCTAGATTCACCGCTGAATTCTGCTGGGTTTTACAAACCAGACTTTATGTCTCTTGCATATTCAAACGTGTTTCATATCTTAAAAGCCCCCAAATGGATACACATGAATGCACAAATGGAATATGGGAGTGGAACAGGCAGCAGAACTTGATCTATTTATATAATTTTTCATATTATTTAAATTTCAGAGCCATTGCTTTCCATTTGCCCCATCAACATCCATAATTACATGTCCATAACCAAAGTCCAGTTTATGAATTTAGCTGAAATAAGGCACACACTGTTCAGATGATTCATATGTTTTATCAGTAATTATGTCCTATTTACCTCTAAACTCTGGATGCAAATACTGCAGAACACTCTGTTTTATACCAATGCACCAGTAACCCTACTACACACACAGCAATTTGTGGTGACCCCACACGTGTCTACATTTTGCAGTCTGTCCATTAACCATTAATCCACCCAGCAGAAAACAAGCTGATACCAGTATGTATTACAGGCATATTCCTATTCCACACTGCACTATCAGAGAATCTTGAATGCAGCAATGTTAATGTGTAACAGAAGTTACACAATTCACTTCCATTATCAGGTTTTAAAACCTGAAAAAGTATGATACAGACTATTGGACATTAAAGTAATAACGTGGATAATATTCTGTTCTCAGACCATTACACTGAAGAGCTAGATTTCCCTTTGGATACAGTAGCACAAATGCAGGTACTGACTGAAAAAGTAAGCAGCTGTAGAGAACACTGTTTTTATATAATGCCAATGAAACTACCTAGTGGATTAAAACCCCAAAACATTTAATAAAATTAAATAAGGCATGCCATTGTATAACAACTCAGAATTAGGTACAACTATTCTATAGGCATGTATGTGTATATATATATGCCTTCAGAATAGATACATATGTCTAATATATATACAAACATTAAATATATATTTATATAAAAATGCTACTTTCTTTAAGACCACCAGAACATACTCTGCAAACACAGAAACCAACATACAGGTACTGAGAAAAAATATGGTTTCATTATTATAACTCAATTTACTGATAGACAGTAATTTCAGTCAAGATTTGTCTAAATTCATCCATTTGATGCTATAGTTCAGCCTTAGAGATCCTTTATTCAGTACTAATTAATGATCCATGCCCTTTTGGTGCATTACTAATTAGAAATTGCGGTCAAGCAATTAAAATTGCGATCTCCAGAGCGTCCCTCCCCAAGAAGACAAGAGGAAGGGAAGTGCAATCAAATGAATTAATCCACTGATACACACTGAAATATTTTGCATTTATTTTTTGATCTGCATGACAGGCAATGCAGCTTCCAAAAAAGCACTTCATTTATAGGCACTTCTGCCAAGTCCCAAGTCGCCACAATTAATCCTTTGTTACTGTTCACAGATGACTTTTGTTTTTCTGGGACCGAAAGAAGCAGACTTTTAATGAGAGAAATACTACAGACCAGCTTGGTCAGGTTCTTGGCCAGACGCAGTTCTGCGGAACTGGGACTCTTCTGACACATTCAAACTGTTTCCTGGGAGGGAAGACAAAGCCCACAGAAGAGAAGCCAGCACTCCTGAGCAAAGCTCTTTCATTACTATAGGAATGAGGACAGGATGTGTAGGTTTACAGTACGAAAGCAAAAGGAACAGCGTGCCCAAACCTGCTCGAAGAAAGATGATCAAGGAATTCCCCTTTGCAGGGGAAAAGCACAGAGTCTCCTCTTTACGCATTCATTCTCTCCTAAGTAAGTAAGCAGAGACAACTACCAAAGGTAAGTAGAACACATCACCCAGAAACCTCTTGAGGCTATTTTCAAAGAATGTGCTACGGTTACTGATACCTATACCTAAAAAAGATCGGTTTTCCAAAGTTCCCATAAATCCATCTTCATCTGGTCTGGTTCCTGCAGGGCACAAAGAAGAGGAACTAGGCAACTCCTCCACCACGCTAAAGACCTATTAAGATGGCTTGTAAGGATCAGCCTTTGGAGTTACTCAAGTCCATGAATTGAACATAATTAGATCAGTTGCTTTTATCAGCTTATGCAGTATGAAGGGGCTGTTTGACTCGTCTGTGCAGAAGCAAGTACATCAGACCATCTGCGAGGGTATTGCGGGCAGCATGGCATACAAATACTTTTCTTGCAAAAATGATTCTTGGTTAGTTTGAGAAGAGCTGCTAATGAAGAACTAGAGGAGGTCCAACCTGCAGGTACGCAGTTCCCACCTGGAAAGGAGGAAACAAATGAAGGCAAACACTTCTGAGGTTGTAGATAGAACCACTACAAGTCCAAATTAAGAACTCAGAGACACCTAACAGTTGCTCTAGTGATATTGTCCCAAGAAAAAAAAAAGTGGACGGTAGCAAAACCTAGAAGTAATCAGTGCAGGCATGTAGCCTTCAGAAGGGCAGATCAGCCAAGCAAGTCAATCACTCAGCACGTTTGTGTCGGTTTGCTTGATGAAGTATTAAAACACAGAATTTGCAGTCTAGCAGTTTTGGCAAGGCACAAACCAAAATGCCCCAAATGGTTTCAAAGCTAGTTGTAACGGAAAGGAAAGGTATTCCCATAAAATTTATAAACTGTGCCCAAGTAATGCCAACATAAATACAGAGCATTTTACGCTGTTGTCCATGGAACTGAGATTAAGAGCTGGAGAAAGGTCTACTGTATTAAAATTAATTCAATATCATGATACCAGAATTTGCCTGCTAGGTTTTATGTTAGAGATCAAACTTCCAATAAAACTTCAGCAAACTGCATGCCCTACAGTGAAGACACGTGTACAAAAATGAGATGAGAATCTGTCCATCTGCTGGTGCCATCACCAGAAATAAGACCCAAATACTTGAAGAGTTTATGAATCAGATCATCTATGAAGATGTTTCGCATGACTCTTTCAACAGCTTTAATGTGGGCATAAACCAAAAACCAGTCAACAATCCTGCTCGTGAGTGTTTCCACTCCATTTCCTACAGAGACATCTGTTACTACGTTCAGACAAGTAACATCCATTAACAGCATCTGCTTTCCTCCATGCTGAAAGGGATTTGAAACAGTAAACCTCTTGATCTGCCAAGAGCATCAGATCTCCACCTCTGGGAAATGATACAAATTAGTTAAAATAAACACCTTGTGAGAATACAAATCCCCTTTACACTTTGGCTGTGTCTCACATTTCAGTGAGACTAAGCCGAATTTACCATTTTCTGCTGTTTTTAAATTAATTCAGCTGAATTCAGTGTATGTTGCTCCACCCCTCACAGGGACACACTTGGATCTAAATTGTAAGGGGCTGTTTTTGAAATCCTTTTTTAAAATACATTCAATGTATGCACTTCTTATACTTTTTAATTGGAAGAGATGAATGAGGGTTTTGAAAGAGAAACTTTAGGAGACAAACACGCCTTTAGGATACAGTTTACCTGAAGGGAAGGAATTAGCAATTGGTGCCAAAAGGCTGCTGGTAAGCAACCAGGCTTCAAGTGGGCAACAAGCTTTCAGCGAGCTACAAGCAGCCTGGGTGAAAAAGATCAACAATCATCGCATTTTAAAAATACAAAGACTACTTTACTTTACAGTGTTCCTTTACATTAGCAGCTGCTTCTATAGAAATGGTAGAGAAACGTTAAGCAGTGCTCCAAGCACCATCACACGCTTGCACCCAAAAAAATGAAGGCAGTTCCTATTCAAAGCACCTTGCAATCAGCAATTTTGCGTGGCTAAGAGAACTTCTTTGTCAACGAAGTAAAGAGTCTTGTGGTCCAAAAAGCAGACCAAGAGATCAGAGTGTCCAGGTCCCCTTCAAACAGGAGAGAATGAGCTGCTCTCAGGAAGCCATGGAAGGGTGCAGCCTGTGAAACCTCATGGTTTTGATAACCCCAACAGGGCACAATGACCAGCCACACTGTGTTATCCACAGCAGGTCTCAAAAAAACATAACTCGACACCAAAAAGTCTTACAAGTCAAGAAACTGCAGGAGTAAACTCATCAGCAAGTCTTGGCAGGAGCCATGGACAGCCTTCTCCTTCCCACCGGCACCGCGGACCTTCCTCTTCCCCTCTGATTTCACCACTTGCGGAGCTGTAGATTACGTTCCCAGGCCATCCTATGCTTCTGTGTAACATCAAAAAACCTTCGGAGAGTTCCTCAGTTTCTTTTCCTGAGACTTTGCCTATGATATGAGCTGACTCAGCCACTGATTCCCTAGGCCTTATGGTCCTCTTTAGTATCACTTCTTCAATCATTTCCAAGTTTCCTCAGTGCAAATGTTTCTAGGGAGTGAAGGCTTTAAATGTCTGCTTATCTTATGCAGCATCTCAATTTTGTCAACTGCAAAATCCAGTAAATATTAATTCATTTTCGTTCCTCCACAGAGCCACAGTTTTATACTCCACAGAGAGCAAGCATGAGCAAAACATCCAACCTGCTCCTCTCCTCAGACACCCTGAAAGCTTCGCTTGCTGTCAGCAGTTCCCACTTCTCCCTGCTGTACCTTGGAGCTGGTCACTGCTAACCATCCTCTTTCCCCTCCTTTGTGAGTTACATGACCGGGTTCTAAAATTATTATTAGCCTGTGTTTGAGGCTAACAGCACAGAAGCTCAAGGAAGCAGGACTACTTTCAGTGCCAAGGTGAGATTTTCATGTTTCTGTTCAAAACAGATGAACACAAACTAAACAAACGCGACCTTCTGGCACACAAAATCACCATGAAACCTTCGACTGGATCACTGGCCTGGTTCAAAGCTCTAAATACCTGACACTTGCTGGCACTTGAGCTGATGGAGTGATCAAAAGCAGTCACAGGTTGTCGGTAATCTGGTACACAAAAATTTCAGACTGGTAAATGAACAATAAACTGCAGACAGACTCTTCAAAGTTGACGTTATTCGATACTTTCCATTACAATTTCCATTACTCATACCTACTAAACTGAACGTGGCACAGTTTCCTTCAAGTGATCTAGTTTACTTTAAATTTCAAAGTTTCTGTTTCAATAAATTGCATGTTCTCAGTTCTGGGTTTTGAGATGTCACGAATGATAAATGCATGAATTCTAGTGGCAAGGTTCCATAAGCTATTCATCTGTCTTCCAGAAATTTTATGTACTTCCCCAAAATAGATGCAGACCTATTTCTTTCTTCATAATCCAAAAAATATATTTTAGCTTGGAGATATTCTGTAAATCCCAGAAGTACTACGTTTCATTAAAAAGGAGGTGCTTACAGCTTGATTTAGGAGGAGACACTGATGCTATCTTGAAGATCTTGAACTCAAAAGAAACACTACTCAGTGGAGAACAGAGAGCAGCTACATTGCACACGGGTTCCTTACCTAATAAACTAGCAATTGAAAAAGACTACTGTCAAAACCTGCAAGCAGTAGCTACATAACTTACTACATTTTTATGTAAAATGTAACACAGCTCATTTGCTACATTGTTACATGACATTATGAACTCTACAATTAGAACTATGCAAATCTTTCATCATGGAAGTGGAAAGCATCTGAAACAGGCAATTTGGGAGCCGAACATGGAAATTAGCAGTCACATTTTGAGCAAAACCATTGTGGGACCTGTGAGTCACTCATTGATAATCAAAGTGGAGCTTCTGCTTGTCTCCAAGGCAGAATGCTTCATAAGTTAAAAAATAAAAAAGAGGTTTTAGTCACATTATATTAGGACTAGGTCATCATACTCCTTGTAACTCTACTCAAAAGTACAACAGAAAAAAGTGGCTTCACATAAAGCAGGGAAATGGAGCAAAATACATTTCTTCAGTGGACTTGCAGTACTCAGGTTTCTAAGGACCATCTCCTACCCAATACTGACATGTTGTATTTTAAAATCTTTATCTAAATCTCTGGAATAAGTTGATTCAGAATTTCTCATGTGCTGCTCATACTTGTTGTTTCCCACTCTGTTATTATTTATAGATCCCTCTCCAATCACCCGCACGCTCAGATGGAATTGAAGGTGTCTGGCATCGCCATCATGCTATAATTTTTCTATTTACATGAGTAATCTCAAGTGTCAGAACAAATACTTCAACCGCTAGTGATTACGTGAAAAATACATAAGGGCATTACAGTTTTAGAGCATGCTGTTATTTCAGCAGTCACACAAATCATTAAGTACTACAGGATAGACTGAAAATGGCACTCACTGAGGGAAATTACTATGCTGTGTATGATTGTACCTGTTTTACAGATGGCTAAACTGACACAGGCAAGTTAAATGCCTTCCTCAAAGTCATGTGGTAAGTCAGTGACAGAGTTCTCGGCACTAAACTTAATTTCTACCCCTTTACAACTTTTCGTTTTTAAACAACCAAAAGGGATCCCAGTGCCAATGAAAACCAGATTCACAAAGCCTATGGTCTTCTCCCTACAGGAAGACCTTGAGGAACTTCCAAGATCCCCAAGATTTATTTTGAAAAGCAGGGCTGCAATCACTTCCAAAATTTCGAAGTTCATCATTTTCATTCTTCACCGGACAACACCAAGAGTTCTGAAAACAAACAAACTCAGGGCACCCGTTCAGCTAAGTCTTGCCTTATCTCCTGTGGCTGGGCTCCCTATTGAGAGATCACCACACAAGTCCTTATTTTTGGGGATCCTTCAGTTTGCAATCTTACCAACAGGACGGACCAGTGGCCATATCCAGAGCACTCAAGTGCCAGTGATTATAAATAATTATATCTATATGCATACAGGTATATAAATACAGATAGATAGGTAGATAGATAAATATAATATGAACACTATTCAAGTCCAGCGACTTGAACTGAAAATTCCTATGAATGCCCCTGTGTATGCCTATGTCGCTCTCCTTTTCTCATTTAAACTGGGAATAACAATTTAGTAAATTTGAAGAAGCACCCAGTCATCTCTACACTGTGAGCCCACAGGAATCAGTTCACTCCATCAAAAACTACCATCTCTGGGCTGCTGAGCCATCACAGTTCAAAGGGAGAAGCACAACAGGTCCTCTGACAAGACATAACAAAATCTGTACAGTAGTCTTAAGACTTCTATATGAGTAAGAAAAAAAAAAGAAACACAAATCAAAAGAGGTCCCTATATCAATTATGGGGAACTGGGATGAGTTTTTCTAATCAGAGGTGGGCATAATGTAGCAACTCTATTTTTATTTATTTCAAAGTGGCATAATGACAGCTCAAGACCACCTTTGCCTGGTTCTGAAGTCCAAGTACAGTCTCAAACTGCCTCTTCTCTACTTAAAAATACAATTGCAAGATGACCCAGCAGGCAAGGAGTGGAGGAAGCAGGACAGCATGTCCAGCAGGGGCGATGAAAGACAATGAAACATTAAGCCACATCCTTGTGCCTTGGTGCTTGGGCTTCCATTTGAATAGAGTCCTTTTCTCCCAGGGATTAAGGTTTTCTCTAGGAATAAACCACCAAAACCCTAACAACAAACTACAACAATTAAAGAATAAGCACACTAGTCTTTCGCACTGGCTAAAATGTATTCAGAAAGCACCAGCACTCAGTGCTCAGAAACTCTCAGAATTGCAGCACCCAAAGAGACCAAGACTGAAACCCAACTGTGCTGCCATAGGGCCATGGCATCACATGCTGCTCTTTGCAGCTCCAAGTCTCTTACCAAGGTGACAGCTCTTCCGTGCTCATCCCTGAGGAGCTGTAGTTACTGTATCTTAAAAAATGCCAATGATCCCTGATGGAATATGGTCCTCTCGGAACTCCAGTGCATAATGCAATTTTGGGGTGAAAAGGAAATTTTTTTTTTTTTGCAGGTTTATTACTTTCGAATAGCATCATTTAAAACTATTCTGCAGAGAGGATCTCAGAAATGAATTAGTGAACACAGGGAACAAGGGAAGCAGTGAAAATCCTCATAAAAATCCTAAATTTGCTGAATTTTTTTCAGTGAAGTAGTTTTGTGGGGTCCTCTGAAAAATATATTCTCATTCAAATTCATTTCTTTCTCTACAAACAAAATAGTACTTTGAACTGACATTTTGATTTAAAATGTCTTTTAAAGATCAAACTCCTTCACTAATAAATATCGCATGAAGTGTCCCCCAGCATCCATTTTGTCAGATGGAAAATTCATATAGTTATGATTCCATTAGGTTTCTTGCAATGGACTGGGCACTTAATCAATGAGAGCAAAGAGCATCTAAATAGGGTTAGGCTTCAAATCCCTTTCAGTGAGAAGTTAAATCCCCATTAGCTTTGAGCCATAAGCCCCCTCGGGTTTAGCAGGCAGCTTAAAAGATAGCGCTGTGAGGGGTCAGGGCTCTTTACTGTAGTACAGAAAGCCTATTTCAAAGATGGCCCTGCAGTAATAATGTAAATATAATCCTGTTTCAGTGGACACTTTATCCTTCCAGAAAACAAGCAACGTTTTCTGTCCCAGAAAAAAAATCACATTAATCTTCAATTTAAGGGCAAAGTAATTCCCTGCTTGACTCAGGCCCTATTCCAGAGAATTACTGAGTCTCGCCTGGTACCACACAGCCGCTGGGGCCAGCATGGTCCCCCCACCCCTCCGTAGGACAAGACAGACGCGGGTTGCTCTCAGCAGCTGCCAAGAAGCAAGCGCAGTTGACTCGGCACATCAAAACACATTTCCTCACTACCCCAAGAGCCAGTTTTGACTGTTCCAGGTTAGGTCAAAGCCAGGTTAAAATAGTACAACCTATTGTTTTTCAGAGTCTGCGAACTGCCTGCCAAGTACTTTTTGGTCAACTAGTACAGGAGGCTGATAACAGAGGTTGGAAAAGAAACTGGCAATTCCCAGCTGAGCTTCAAAGGGCCATAATGAAATGCAACTCCGTTTCAAATCATCACAGAGAAAAGCGTTTGTTTAATCGGTGAGAAGAATGCTAATTTGTTTGTAACTCAAATTTATTTGCCATTTGTAGTACTGGAGCACTTAACCAGGATTAGCAAAGAACCAGGGCATGACAGCCTCAGATGTCGTGCAAACACAGAACAAAAAGCTGGTCCCCTCCCAAGGAGCTTAGAAATCAAGTACAAGTTAAGAGACAATAGGGACATGACAAGGAAATAAGCAGGCAGAAGAGCCTATGGTAAAAACCATGCACGTATCTCCCAGTGTTGTTACAGTTGTATTGTACTCCCTTGTAAGGGAGACAGAGGTAGCAGGTGCTGTTTGTAAGAAACACGGGAAAAACACGAGGAAGAAAAGGAAATATGAGTAGGGTGATACAGTTGCTAGGATGCGTTTGTAATTAATAGCGGCGAGGATTGTCTCGGTGTTGTTATCACTGCTGCTTCCAGGCAGTGATTCCATCAAGACAAACTTTCAGCACGATCTCAGGCATAATAGGTTTTTGCACTGGAATCATTGCTCGAATTCTGCTGATAGACAGATAGACAGATAGATGTAGATGTAGAGGTAGAGGCAGAGAGGTAGAGGCACAGGTAGAGGTAGATACAAAACAGTTTGCCTGAAGCAACTGGGAGCACCTGGCCAGATGACAATGCCCACCAGAGCCTGCATGGACAGGAGGACTGGTCCTGAAACCCATGTAATGCAAAGGGGAGTCCTCCATACCTGTGCAGAGTAACTTCAGCCCTGCTGAACCTCGTGTTCCTGGGCTTGGCCTCACGTGTTCAGGCCAGTTCCCACAAAAGGGGAAAAATCCTCACTGTATGTCTGTCCTGAAAGCCCTGAGAATAATTCTGTTCCTAAAGTAAACAAGCTTACGAGGCAGAGGCAGACCGACAGCAAAGGATGGTGTATGTGCATGCTTGCCATTAGCATAACTGGTTTTCTTTATGCTCCAGTGTGGGAGTACCTTTGAAACGCAGAGCTGAAAGCACAGCTTTCCCATCCAGATCGACTACGTTTTCACAGAGGCTTGGGGATACACAACAGGGATAACTATCTGCTTGAGGCTTGTTTGTTTTCTTTAGTTCAAGGGCAGGTCTCTCTCGCTACTTGCAGAGAGCGCAATTAGATGATATCAGTTCTTTCTTTTTAACAGCAGCACAGATGGGCACAGCAAAAAAAAAAAAAATCAAGAACTATTTCTGCCTCGAAGAGCTTCTGATCTCACGATCACTTGCAACTTCTGCCAAAGTCACTGGGTTCATCTTCAATGGGAATTAGCTCAGGTCCAGTGCTCAAAGCTGAAGATGTGAATAGGCGACAGAGGGAAAGAGTGGGAAGTGAGACAAAAACTAACCCCAGCAGGTAGCTGCACAAGTAGCTGTTGAACGCCAGTTCCCCAAGAGATACCCCAAATGGAACCACTGGAAAAAAGTTTTGACTTCAGCTGTACGGGACCATGCCTCAGTGCAGATCACAAACACCCGCCTGTCTGTGTCCCCACAGTCAAGGTGACCCTTCTCTCATCTCGCACGCCAAAGGCCATCAGAATATTGTCGACATATCTCTGAAGAGATCACTCACATAAGTAAGCTGACCTTTGGGCTTATTGCCACAGTAGGTTTGTGCTCCAGTTTTTCAAGGACAACTTTGAAACTCTAGATTTCAGCAAATGTCAGAAACCAATAAACAATTCAATATTTATATCGTGCTCGTCTCCAGCCCTTTAAAGACCACTTTTGCAATTGCTGCCCTTGCAGGGACCGTAAGAGGCTGAAGTAAAGTTGGTGGCAGACTGAGAGCCTAAAGCAAAGCTTTTGAGGAACCCCAAGACCAATCTGCCTGGTTGGTTACCGCTTTTAAGAAAAGAAGATGACCTCCTGAGAGAGGACTTTAAGCTAGCTGGTGGCAGAGGTATGCCTGTGATATTTACACCTCTTCTACCATAGGAAGTGACAGAAACTTAGTCCCTGGGTGGGTGGGTAAATAATGGCCCACTTGTTACTAGAAGTTACAAGCTGAGAATATTGGAGCGTTGTATACATTCTTTGTTTAACCAAGGGTTATTCTCTAACTCTTTTAATAAATATAGGATAGATAGAGAGTGTACAAGCCTATTAAGTGCAAAGAGGGCAGACCAGTTCAGAAGTACGTGCCAGTAAATACAATACTTCTGGGTCACATCAGCTTCCTCAAGACTCTTTTTCACATCATTTATATTGAACTGCCTTGCCTCAGCCCACCAAAAGGCCAAATCACGACCTCCTTCAGACACAGGACTAGAAGACTCATTTAGGCTGACAGCACAATCCCTGCACCTCACTTTAGCTTCCCATCACTCAGCACAATCCCTGCACCTCACTTTAGCTTCCCATCACTCAGCGTGGCTCACACTCCGCAGCTTGCAGGTTTGTGCTTTGCAAGCAGCTACATTAATGATCAATGACCAGAAAGCCTTCTTCGCCAAAGTGTTAAGGAGATAGCAGAACAATTAGACATACACACAAGCCAATATAGTAACACATAGACCTTTGCAAATATTTACATATACACGTGCTTCTCGCCAACAACATATGCCATGTCCTAGGATGCTGTCACGGAGCTAGAGATTTCTGCATCCGCATTCCTCCAGAAGCTGTTACCTGATCACAGTGGTCCTACCCCCTCAACCACCTGGACCAAGTCTGGATCTGTCCCTCTGCCAGGAAGTGCTAAGCAGCAGCAGTCTCCCCTCCCCGCCAACATCTGCCCCAGCCCCTTCCCTACCTCCCTCCCACAAGCACACCCCACACACCCCTCTCACCCACCCCAGCGAGTGCCAATCTCTCCCCTCCCCGCCCCAAACACCTCACTTTCCCCTTCACCCTGCTCCTTCACAGCAGCAGCCTCTAAACTCGGCTGCAGTGGAGGGGAAGGAAGGAAAAGAGGAGGCACAGAGATAACCACTACTGCTGACCGAGGGTACCCTCGCCCGCTCCCCCCGTGCTGGCTGCCCGAGCGTGCACACATGGGCACACAGGGAGCAGCCACTGAGGCCGGACCCCCGCGCCTCTCCCACCCCGGCAGCCCCCCATGCCGGGCAGGTGCTGCAGGACCCTCCCTGGCTGCCTTTCACAGCCTGCAGAGCTGTCCCCACGGCAAAGCACAGCAGCGAGGGCAGAAGCATCCTGCGAGCTACGTGTTGAGCTACAGTGAATGGCACCAACACATTCATGCCAGAAATTCTATCCGTCTACCATTACATAGAAATATTACCTCCCTACCAAAATTTCTTTACAGCATTCAGAGCATTCACTGAGTGTCCGTATTTTCAGATCACCTCACAGGAGCTCAGCACCCACCACAGTCAGCTCAAGCTGCGGCAGCAGGTCTGTGCTGCTCCACAACCCCTCCACGCAAAGGGAAACCTCTGATAAAATGGCAACCAGGTGCCCATGCCCACAGCCCGTCACCACTCCTCTGTCATGCACAGGGAGCTAGAAGAAAGTAAGAGACAAAATACATGTAGTTAGAATTAAATTTTGAGACAGGGATTGTGGATTTAATAGAAAAGGAAACTTCATCAAATGAAGGGCACAGTATCCTAAAAAAACCCCAACAAAAAACCCCCAAAACAGAGCAAATGGAATGGTTATTGGGGCTGTTACTGAACCATTACCTAAGAGGATGAGCAAACTCATCACAGCCTGGCTGCCTGCTTGATATTCTCCACTTTCTTACAGTCTACTTTCAGAGCATGAGCTGCAATGGTGAATTCCAGCTTTATCAAATACAGGCAGTAATTAAATGGTTATAAAAATGTGAAGCTGGAATGCTGACAAGCTCTACGAGCGGCAGTATCAGCAGTGATGGTCGGGGAGTCAATCTGCCGCACTTCTCCAACGGTTTAAATAATGTTTGCCAGGATCCCCCCGTCGACACTTTCTCCCCCCGTTCTCTTTGCATCATGCCGCAGTAATCGTGCAGATGCCTGCTGTGCTCAGAAGATGGAAAGCTCGAGAGGTTCTTCAGGAGAAGAACAAAAACAACAACAGAAAATCTCACACAATTAAGCCACGCTTCACCTTCCAGCAAGACTAACCCAATGGGCCAACAACAGCTCCTCTCCCAGCCAAGCATCTCCCCACTTCTATGGCACCTCTAATCATCTTGCTATTTCCTTCTTATGATCAGAAATCATCAGTTTTTAAAAAATACACCAGGAGTATGTGGCTGACACCTGCGTGTTAAGCTGAAAAACAAGCAGGTATATTTACCCTGAAATTTGTGACCAAGGTCTTGGTAGATGAGACCCTCCTCAGCGACAGGGCTGAGGGGAAAATGGGCTGTGCTACCGCCTCGGCCCCACATTTCTGACTAAAAGCCATTTCCCAAATCTCGTAACATGCTCCTGTAGCACCAGGGCTTCTTCTTCCCCCAGGGGAGAGGTGAGGAAGGAAGACCCAAGCACACAGGGACCCCTTCTGCCGTCCTCATCCCCCATCACCCCTGTGCTCTAATGGCAGCTGTCTGAAGCCCAGCATCTGAACCCACACTGTGATGAAAAGCAGGCTCCTTCGGCATGGACTATCACATTTAAAAGCGTCACTGATTTTCTTTACACTCAACAGTTGCTCCTCAAGTGGGAGGAAAGGGAGTTTCCCAGGTCCTCTCAGGACTCCCCACTCACCACCCCAGACATGCACTGAGAAAAGCCCCAACTACTCACACGACAGCAACGTGTTCGTTAATGCTGCATATCCCAGTCATCTATCAGGCACAGAAATATCAGGTCAGAATTAGAGACACAAATACTGATTTTTTTCCTATTTATTCTCCTGCACAATGCACTATATAATACTCCACAGTCCTTCAGCAGCCTCAAACAAGCATTTGATTTAAATTATCTTTTCCTACTGTCCTCTGCTTACGATGCCCTGACTATACCTCTTTTCAAGGACATCCCTTTGAGCCTTGGCTCTGCTTCTACCACAAAACCTACAGGACTTTCCCAGCTGGTAACTGCTAAGGGGGGAAGAGCAAAGATTAGCTCTATTTTACTGTCTGTTTCCTGTGATCAGCCAATTAGGTAGATTAGGGCTGAGTAATTCCACAAAACTAAGTCTATGTAATTGCTTGCTCATCATCGTCCACTATTATTCTCACCTTTCAACCCTATTTTGTTCCCACCAACAATCACACCTTGTCTTTAAATGCTGATCTCTTCAAGCAAAGCACCATCTCCTCTGGCTGGCTTCTGCATTGCCCAGCGTTGCAGGGATGCGATCCCGATGTCTGCGAGGATGAAAAACACCTGTCTTGCTTTTGGGCTGCAAACACTACAGCCGCCCAAAGAACCCTGCTGAAAGCTGGAGAGGCACAAGGAAGGAAAACACACCTCAAACCTTGGACAATATATTGTACCTCCACGGAAACAGCGATCAGGAGGCCTGATTTAACTGCAGTGTGCTGCACAGCAAACACAGCAGAGCCTCCAACCATGCTTCTGGAACCATGCTTTTCCTCCAGTGTAAGTGCAGTACAGGCAGCCTGTCGCCAGGCAATGCCAATACGCTACGATCCAGCCTCTCACACAGGCAATACCAAGACCATCACTGTTATTCCTCGCCAGTTTCCTTCATGCTCTTCCTTGAGCATTTCCATGGGATACTATGTGTATCCAGGATAGCTGATCAAAATTAAAATAAATAAGAACAAGCAGAAACATCTGCATCACAAAGTCAACAGCCAGATGGTCCACCACAAAATTCAGACTATTAAATTCAGGCTACCCTGTCTTCCTGTGATAAATATCAGAGTACAAAGTTTGCTCCTGGTGAAGGGGTCCAGCTCTAAGCACCAGTGAATGAAACCTGCTGAAACAGAACAAAATCTGGCCTCGATCTACTGAAAGCAAATTTGGAGGGAGGAGCAGGGGAGGTGAGGGATGGGAGAAGGAGACTTCTGTGAGTTCTTCACGTTCTCATTTTTGACCCAGTGAGGAAAAAAAAAATGTCTGAATTCATACTCTTCACAGTATTAATGACAAAACCCATGTCTCTTAGAAAAGCCCAATAAGCACGCAGAGACTCCAAATACTTTACAGCAAAGAAAGTTTAGATCATTTCTTCTGTGTGTTTGAGAAAAATTACACTACCAAATTCTGCCAGCACATTCCCACATGTGTATTTCTTCTCATCATCAAAATAAATAAATCAATATATCCATAATATTTAAAGACCTTAGACATAGTTTATAAACCTGGAATCTCAGCCACAGAAAACATGTTCTTCAGCTTTTACCCTGAGAATAACCAGATCGAAAAATTGAAAAGTCTATATAAAAATAATACATTCTTGTAAACGCACTCCATTTTAGGAATAAGCTATTTCAAACTGTACCTTCTGCTTAGAGATGAGAAAGCACAGAATCGCAGCCTCTACGCTACAGTGCATGCCTCCAACATACACGGCTGCAAAGCAAGTGTTAAATGAAGCAAGCTGCAGAACTTGAGGAAGAACTTCTTCACTTTGAGGGTAATGGAGCACTTGAACAGGTTGCCCAGCAAGGCTGTGGATTCTCCTTCTCTGGAGATATTCAAGACCCGCCTGGACAAGGTCCTCTACAGCCTGCTGTAGGTGACCCTGCTTCGGCAGGGGGG